>Ga0209056_10000017_pt1 | contig 139064 bp, 135 predicted proteins | sample GraSoiAngelo_114_FD_185876 | JGI IMG/M metagenome (GOLD analysis project Ga0209056, IMG submission 185876) | Grasslands soil microbial communities from the Angelo Coastal Reserve, California, USA - 14_0903_13_40cm (SPAdes) (version 2) | ecosystem: Environmental > Terrestrial > Soil >... | reverse complement strand
GCCACCGGTGGGATCCTGGGCGCGAAGGTCGCGCTCGTCAGCGGCGATGATCGAGCGGACGCCGGGGAGGCAAAGGTGCTCGCCCAGCAGTTCTGTGACGACGCCCGGGTGCTCGGGGTCGTCGGCCACGTGAACAGCGGCGTCAGCGTGGAGGCGTCCACGGTCTACAAGGGGTGCGGACTGGGCATGCTGACCGCCATGTCGTCGAGCCCGACCGTGACGGAGCGCGGCCTCGACAACGTCTTCCGGCTGACCAATCGCGACGATCACAAGGGCCCCGCCATCGCCGGCTACCTCGTCCGCAAGCTTCGGAAGAAGCGGGCGGTGGTGGTCGACGACCAGACGGCGTACGGGCGCGGGCTCGCCGATCTGTTCGCCCAGGCCTTCACACAGGTGGGGGGCGACGTCGCCAGCCGGACGCACGTCTCCGTCGGGCAGACCGACTTCGGCCCGACCGTGGCGTCGCTACCGAAGGACTTCGACCTGCTGTTCTTCGCCGGCATCGCTGAGGCGGCGCCCCTCCTCAGGGAGCTGCGGGCGACGGGCCGCAGGCAGCTCTTCGCCTGCGGCGACGGCTGCTGGGACGCGAAGGGTTTTATAGCTCGCGCGGAGGGCGCGACGACGCAGGGAGAGGGAGTGCTCGTCTTGTCGGCGGCGCCCGCCGTCGGCCGGGTGCCGGGCTCGGCAGAGTTCGCCGCGCGTTACAAGGCGCGCTATGGCCCCATCGCGAACTACGCAGTGAACGCCTATGATGCAGCCAGGCTCATCCTGCGCGCCGTCGAGACGGCGGCGCGCCGGAAGGGTGGCCTGCCGGCTCGGGGCGAGGTCACCGCGGCCCTGCGCGCAGCGACCTTTCAGGGCATTGCCTACTCGCGGCCCGTCGCCTGGGACGCCAAGGGCGACAACACCGCGGCCGTGATCTTCCTGAATGTGGTGGAGGGCGATCACTTCAAGGAGATCGCCGAGGTGTCTCCCGAGGATCCCGCCAAGTAAATCTCGGGAGGATTTCTGTAGGCTCGGCGCTTCGTCTCTTCCCCTTCCTCTGCGGTGGCCGCCGCCAGCTCGCCCCTGAAAACCTCGCCTTGCGCCACCAGCTCGCCGTGCACCGGACCGGCCGGTCTTCACGCCACGAACGCACACCACTTCTCTCTTTCATTCTGGCCGCCGTCCGTCCTCCGCTGAGAACCTCATCCCAGAGGATGGCGACAACCCGTGCCTCCTACCAGCTTCCAGCGTCTTGGCGCTCGTCAGAAGAGCACGGACGTTCGCAAAACGAGCCGAACGGAGTTTTGGCGAAGGGCAGGTGACGGCGGCAACGGTCGCGCAAATACTTCTCAGCATCCGCCCTCCCGGAGTCGTCGAGCCCCCGTCCAGCTCGTAGCCGAGACGACCTCGATGTCGCCTGACCAGCTCTCGTTCACGTGGCGAACGAGTGAGCGGCCAAGCCGTCACGCAGAGCGACTAAGGCGACGTCGAAGCGCCGTCGATGGACAGTCGTGAAGCAACGCTTCGGTCCCTGGCCGCCTGACGTGCGCGACCGAGATGACCTTCGAGGTCCGGGCGTGCAGGAGACGCGGGTACAGAGCGGAACTCTCGTCGCACTTGCCCAACCGAGTGTGCTACGCTCCCGCGATCGGTGACGCCCGGACACTTCGAAATCTTCCGCAATTCCGGATATCCGGGCGTGACTCGCTCGAGGTGAAAGTGGAATCCGGTAAAAGCGCGCAGACCGAGATCGTCGCCCCTACCCTGCCCTTGAACTCATTCCCCGATGTCCAGTTCCTGATCGTCGTCTTGTTCAAGGAGACCGATCTGTACGAGCACCTCACGAAGATCTTTGCTGGCGTCAGAGGGGTCAAGGTGATCATGGAGCGTCGGCGCGGCGACCGCCGACAGCAGCGGCGGGATGTGGCCGTCGAGCGGCGCGAGCGGGAACGGCGCCTGCACCGTGGAAAAGTGTCTGCCCTGGGTTATACCGCGGTCCGTCTCCCGCGGTCATGACAGACGCGGTGTGATGAAGCTCTTTCACCGGACGACGGCTAAGAACGCTAAGACAATCTTCGCAAAGGGCTTTACGGATGCGTCTGGCTCCTTCGGGACGAGGGGCCGCTACACCGGCGTGTTGCTCACGAGCCAGCCGGTCGACGTCAACGAGATAGACATCACCCTGATCGAGGTCGAACTCGACCTCGACGAGGACGCCCTGGCTGCCTACGAGCGGCGTGAGAAAGGGCACCGGGAGTGGCTCGTCCCCGCTGTGCTCGTCAACGCCCACATGAACCTTCGGATCATCGCAGGCAGAAAAGTCGACAGCGAGTAATCACCAGACGCGCGGCGATCGGCAGGCAGAGGGGGAACAGACCACGAGCGCCGGTGGGCGTCGGCGCTCGTGCGCTCTTGGCTGAACTGTCGAGGGCGATCGGCGAGCTACTTGTCTCGAATCGCCGCTTGGGCCTTCTTTGCGACGTCCGGTGGAATCGTCGTCATCCCATGGGCCTGCTTTGCATGTTGCGAGGTCTTTGCCATGACTTCGCTCACGTCCTTCCCCTCAGCGACAAAGCTACAGCCCGGCATCAGATCCGCACACTTGAGTTGCTTCACAAGACACCTCCTGCGTTCTTATCGAGGCCGATAGACGAAGTGTCGACCTCTCGCGCGACGATGTCAACATGGCGTGGCTACGCTCAGATCGTGGACGCCGAGCATGAGCTCTCTCCGCCGAGCTTCGCGCTCAGTGACCGCTCGTGGCAGCCGCCGCTCTGTTCTCCCAGCGGAAAACCTCGGGGCTCCACGAGTAGAAAGCCGGCGAGGCCTCGCTCGCGCCGCGACAGGGCGTGGTCCATTAGGATGCGACCCCGGCGCGTGACGACCCGCACCCTTCTATCCCGTACTGCCCGTCAAGTTGGTGGCCCCAGCGGGATTCGAACCCGCGTCTCGGTCTTGATAGGGCGCGCCCATGGGTAGTGATTTCACCAACTTCCACGCCGGGTGCCGGGGCCCGGTGCCACTCGAGACCCCGATCTGCTCCGAGGATGCCGCCGCTCATTCATGATCTCGACGGTTCATCACATGGCGTGCGATCACGAAAGCTTGTTCGTGCGCTTAGCGGCCGCGATCCGCAGCGCTCACACAGAGGGACCAGCAGCTATGACTCAGTGCAGCTCTCTCATGCCAGGAGCGACAACTCCTTCCTACTCCTTGAGCCCGGCGGTGACGAAGCTCTCCAGCACGTAACGCTGCGCGACAACGTACGCCAGCAGCGCGGGCACGATGGCCATGGTGGCGGCGGCCATCAGCGGACCCCAGTTCGTCCCGCCCTCGAGGCTGACGAACTCCTGCATGCCCACCGGCAGCGTGCGCATGTATTTGTCGTTGGCGACCAGCAACGGCCAGAGGTATTGATTCCACGTGTTGATGAAGAAGAGCACCGACAGCGCGGCGAGCGCCGTGCGTGTGGTCGGCACGACGATGCGCCACAGGACCTGCCACGAGCTCGCCCCGTCCAGGATCCCAGCCTCGACGAGACTGGTTGGCAGATTCTTGAACGTCTGCCGCAGCATGAAGATCCCGTAGCCAGTCACCACCTGCGGCACAATCAGCGCCGTGTAGGTGTTGAGCAGCTCGAAGCGCGCAATCAGCAGGTAGTTGGGAATCATCGTGACCTGGGACGGTACCATCATGGTCGCCACAAACAGCGCGAACCACACGCGCTGTCCCGGCACCCGGAGGATCGCGCACGCATAGGCGGCGAGGGCGCTGGTGAGGATCTGCGCCGCGGTCACCACCGCCGCGACCACGAGGCTGTTCCAAAACAAGCGCAGCATGGGGACCTGGGTCAGCGCCGTGGTGAAGTTCTGCAGCGTCGCCGCCGACGGCCAGAGCCGGAAGGTGCCGGCGAAGATCTCCGGCGGCGGCTTCAGGGCCGTCGAGAACATCCAGAACATCGGAAAGACGACGAGGAGACAGGCGGCCACGAGCAGCACGTGCACGCCGCGCGCGCTAGCGCCCATAGTGGATCCGGCGCTCCGCGAGGTAGAACTGCAACGCGGTGAGCACGAGGAACACGAGGAAGATCAGCGTGGCGGCGGCGGAGGCGTAGCCGACGCGGAAGTACTCGAAACCCAACTGGTAGACGAGGTAGCCCACGTTGTTGCTGGCCTCGTTGGGCCCGCCCTGCGTGAGGATCTGGGTGGGGATGAACAGGTTCTGCGGGCTGAGGATGAACGTGGACAGAAAAACGAAGAGCGTGGTGGGCGCCAGGAGTGGCAGCGTGACGTGCCAGACGAGCTGGCGCTCGGAGGCGCCGTCCACACGCGCGGCCTCGTACATCTCCCGCGGAATGGTGAGGAGCCCGGCGATATAGAGGACGAAGTTGAAGCCGAACGTCTTCCAGACGGTCACGAGGATGATGGCCCAGATCGCCGAATCGCTGGAGGACAGCCACGCGGGGCCCTGGAGTCCGACCAGACGCAGGGTCGTGTTGAGTACGCCGTACAGCGGGTGAAAGATCCAGAGCCACACCGCGCACGCAATAGCCATCGAGATCACTGTTGGGGAGAAGAGCACCACGCGGTAGAGGTCGCGCCACCGTGGACCCACGCGCTGCACGGCCAGCGCCAGCAGCAGCGGCACCCCCACCGTGAGCACGGTCAGGGCGGCGGCCGCCTTGCCTGTGTTGACGAGCGACATCCAGAACGCGCGACTCGCGATCAGCTCCCGGTAGTTCTGCCAACCGACGGCGGCCCACGTCGGCGAGACGAGGTTCCAATCATAGAAGCTGAGCACCGTGCTCGCCACGAGCGGCCAGTACACGAAGAGGCCGGTGAGCACGATCGCTGGCGTCAGATAGAGATGACCGACCGCGGCGCCACGCCACCGCCGCGACGCGCGCGTGCGGCTGCGCGCGGTGGCGGCGCCGAGCGCCGTGGCTTCCATCATTTCGGCAGCAGCGCGTTGGCCTGCTGGGTGGCCTCCTTCAGGATGAGCTCGGCCGGACGCTTGCCCTCGAGCACTTCGTCGCGCGCCTTGATGAGAATCTTGGTGATCTCGAGCCCGCGCGGCCCCGGAAAGCTCACCCATGGCTTGGTATAGGGGAACGTCTGCAACGCGGCCTTCATGAGCGGGGCCTCGTCGAAGAACGGCTTGAGGTAGCGCGGGTCGTTCGCCAGCTCCGCGCGCGGCGGCAGGTAGCCGGTGCCCTTGGTCCAGATGGTCGCTCCCTCCGGCGAGAGCACGAACTTGATCCACTCCCAGGCTGCCTTCTCCTGCGCGGGATCGCTGGCGAAGATCATGAGGACGTTGCCGCCGGTGGCGGTCGCTAGCGGCTTGCTTCCGAAGCGCGGCACCGGCACCGCGCGGACCTGAAAGCCGGTTGCGTTGCGCCGCATATGCTCCTGACGCCCGATCGTCGTCAGACACATCGCCACATGGCCGGACAGGAAGGCCTGCAGGCCTTCCTCCCATGTGAGGTTCGCTGCGATCTTGCTCTTGTTGACCATGTCCTGCCACATCTGCATCGCCTCCATCGCCTCCGGCGCATCCCAGCCAATGCGCTTGCCATCCTCGGACAGCGGCCGGCCGCCGTTACCCCAGATCAACGTCTGGTCGATCCACTCGTCGTTGGGCTGCTGCAGGTAGACGGCGAGCTTACCGGTCTTCTGCTTGATGATCGCGCCCTGCCGCTGCAATTCGTCCCACGTCTGCGGCGGCTGATCGGCGTTGAGCCCCGCCGCCTTGAAGAGGTCGGCGTTGTAGTACATCACCGGCGTGCTCACGCCGAACGGAATGCCGTGCAGGGTGCCGCCAAGAACGCCGAGCGCCATGATGTTGTCGGGGATGCCCTTGAAGAACGCAGGATCGCTCTTGCGGTACTTGTCGAGCAGCACGTGCGGAAACTGCCCGGCGGCATACGCGGTGAGGTTGTAGCCGATCTGCGCGACGGCGGGCGGGCGCTTGGCGGCCAGCGAGACCTGTAGCTGCTGCATGAGGCCCGTGTAGACACCGGGCTGGAATTTCTCGACGACCTTGATGTTCGGATGCTTGGCCTCGAAGAGTTGCACTAGCTCCTTGGCCGCCGGCCCGCCGAACGTTGGCGAGTTGATGTGCCAGTACTCGATGGTCACCGGCTCGGCGGCGCCCACCGACCGCGCAAGGCCCAGCACCGCCACCAGGAGCACGGTCCCTTGGTGAAACCTCATGAGCCATCTCCTTCTCATCGGAAGGACACCGCGATGGAGAGCTGTCCGCGAATCTTGACTTCGACGTTGCCGCCCTCGCCGAGAGTGATCTCGCCCCAGCACCCGGAGGGGCCACGCGTGATGCCGGCGTCGACCAGCGACATGAGCGTGATGTAGGGCACCCCGCCGATCACCTCGACGGTGTTGAGATGCATGTGGCCGTTGAACACAGCCTTTACCCGCCGGCTGCCAGCGATGATCGTCCGCGCCCGCTTGCGGTTGTTCGCCAACGCGTGGTCGTGATGATCCCTGAAGTACCAGTGCCGCGACGGGTCTTGCTCATCGAGCGGGTGATGACAGAACACGATCGCTGGGGTGGTGCCTGTTCTCAGATCCTGCTCGAGCCAGTCTAGCTGGGGGTCCGACAGGGTACCGCCGATCCGCTCGATGGTCGGGTCCTGCGAGTTGAGGATCACGATGTGATAATCGCCGATCTCGCGCGACTCGTAGTCGGCCTTCTTGCCCAGGATCGCGCGCGCCTCGGGTGGAGAAACGTTGAGGAGGTCGTGATTGCCCCAGGCATAGAGGATCGGCACCCCAGCCGCCTCGAGCATCCGCCGGACGTCGCCAAGCCGTCGCTTGTCGGCGTCGAGGTCCGTGTCGTTGATGCGGTCGCCCAGGTCCACGATGAGGTCGGGGTGGAAATCGTTCCGCATGCGGCGCGTAAACTTCTCCAGCAGCTCGGGCGCCGCGCTTCCAAGCCTAACGTCTACGTCCGGCCCGTGGTGGATGTCCGTGATGAGTCCGATCCGCAGGGGCATCGTTTCCCTCCCACGCTACGCGGGCGACGTGACGCGTTGATGACGGCTCGATGGCGGTGACCGCGCGGCGATTATATAGGAGGAGGCCGGGAAGACGTCCAGCGTCGCAGCCGTCCCATTCGCCGCCGCAACCCTTTCCGTTTGCCCCTGCCGTGGCACAGTAGTTTAACCCCAACCCGAAAATAACTGGGGCGTGAACGACCGACGAGCGCCTCACGCGCCTTCGCCGGGAGCCCGAGTAGCGTTCCGTTGATTCCCTTTCACGAGACCCGCATGAACTCGCGCTGGATCTTGCGGTAGAGCTCGGTGATCGTCCGCTCGATGGGAGATTCCAAGAAGGGCACGTCGCCGTCCCCTTGAAGGCGGGCCGAGATGAGATAGTTGGTCCAGCGAAAAGGGGTTTTGAAGACTCACGCCGGGTACCGTCCGTTCGACCGGTTTGAGGTCCAACGAGACAATGTCGCTTCGGGAGAGCGTGCCGCACGATGCCCGGCCTCGGAACAGCTTGACCGTACCGGTTGCGGGATCGAAGACGATCCGCCGCCGTTGAAAGAGCGACGTGTACAGCGCATACCAGGTTACCAGGGAAAAGGTCGCGGTCAGTCCGCTGGCAACCCGACTTTCACCGCGAAACATCAGCAGGACGGTGACAATGGTCAGGCCCGGGCCGAACAGCAGGCCCATGAGCAACGTGAACCGAACGGCCGTCCCCGACTCTCGGCAGCGGGATTCGAACCCGCGTCTCGGTCTTGAGAGGGCGAGCCCATGGGTAGTGATTTCACCAACTTGAACGCCGGGTGCCACGAGTCGGTGCCACTCGAGGCGCAATTTGCTCCGAGGATGCCGCCCCCTAACGAAGACGCCCGGCGGCGCGAAGGCGACGCTTCTTCTGCTTCTTCTTGAAGGCGGCGCGTTTCCGCGCGGTCTTCCTGCGTTTCTTCTCGCGCATGGAGCAATCTCCCTGAGGACAACTGCCAGGAAGGGCGGAGTTACTTTGTCGTCAGTGCGCTATTCGTCTGCGACGCACCAGCGATGTGCCAGCCAGCAGGTGCGCTTACAACCATCTGGCCAAACGGAAACGTAGGTATCACCACTTGGTCAGGCTCCAACGCTATACGGGGAGGCTCTGCGAGGAACGCAACAATTTCGTTGGTCGCCCTCTCCGAGACTCGGTCGAGTCGCTGAATACTTGGAGAGAAGGCCGTGCGTACGTCCGAGGGCGTTGGGAAGAAGTACCCCACACCATGATCAGTACCGCCACGAAGCCCCAATCAATCTTCCCGCCCCGAAGTTTCATCGCCCCGATAGTAACACGCAACGACTCATATCAGCGTTTGGATCTATGCCGTCGTTGTCTTCGGGGAATCGAATTCCTGTCGAGGCCATCTTCAACCTGGGCACGCTCGGGCGGAACGACACCTCCGCCACCCCAATGTCGGACCCGTTCAGGGGAGGAATCCCTTAGGACTTCGCTTTCTTCGAAGGTTTCGACTTGCCAGAACTGTTGAGGGCGACCGCTTGGCCAACGAGCGCCTTGAAGGCCGACTCGTCAACTTCTTCTCCTTCGTGGATGTCGATCGCGCGGCGTGCGTTTCCGTCGAGACTCGAGTTGAAGAGACGGGCCGGATCCTTCAGAGACGCGCCCTTGGAGAAGGTAAGCTTCACGACATTCTTGTAGGATTCGCCAGTGCAGATGATGCCGTCGTGCGACCAAATCGGAGTGCCCATCCACTTCCACTCCTCGACGACGTCCGGGTCTGCTTCCTTGATGAGCTTGCGCATCCTGCTGAGGGTTTCCCCGCGCCAGTCCCCGAGTTCGGCAATTCTTTTCGAGATGAGCTCCGATGCCGACTGGCCTTGGCTCGCGCCCGACTTTTTCATGTTCTCATCCTAGAAGTTCCAGATATATTTCATTTGGAAGACAGTGGAGGATAGTCATGTAAGACTTCAGGGCAATGTTAAACGATGGCGATGAAAGGTAGCTCACTGCGTAGCTTAGCCATGTGGGCCAGAGCAACAGAAGCGCCTTAAAGGTGGGGAGCTTTGGTGGACGCAGTTACAAAACCAGCACTGTTATAAGGACAGCGAACACGCTATCGGAGAACGCGCTAAGTCGCTCCGGGGTCGCTCTATGGAGCACGGTCGTACCATTTCCTGTGCATTGCGCGGCCAACGCTCTGCGACATCGGCCTAGGGAGCAATCACGTAATACTAATGCGTTTTGTAACGCTTTCGTTCAAAGTGTTTTTGCTTTCGTTGGCGAGGAACTTTCTGGGAAACCAGAGGCCGTTATCCTCAACTAGCCGTCGACCCTGCGCAATCTGACGCCCACGGGAGGCTCGGTGAGGATCGTCGCGCACGTGGACATGGACGCCTTCTACGCCGCCGTCGAGGCGCAGCGGGATCCTGCGCTACGAGACCGGCCGCTCGTGGTCGGAGCCGACCCCAAGGAGGGCCACGGCCGAGGCGTCGTGACGGCGGCGAGCTACGCGGCCAGACGGTACGGCATCCGCTCGGCCTTGCCGATCTCGCGAGCCTGGCGCCTGGCGGAGGCCGCGCGTCGCCGAGGCGAGCCCGAGACGATCTTCGTCCGTGACGATCACGCGCTCTACCGGGAAGTCTCGGCGCGGATCATGGCGATCCTCGCCGCCGCCGGCGACGCCTTCCAGACGGCCAGCGTCGACGAGGCGTATCTCGAGCTCTCGTCGCTCGGCAGCTTCGACGCTGCGGTCGAGCGCGCCCGCCGGCTCAAGGCGGAGATCGTGACCCAGGAAGGGCTGACCGCCTCGGTAGGCATAGGCCCCAACAAGCTCGTCGCCAAGATCGCCTCCGATTTTCAGAAGCCCGACGGGCTCACGGTCGTGCGACCGGAGGAGGTCCAGCCTTTTCTCGATCCGTTGCGGATCCGGGTCATTCCGGGGATCGGACCCAAGACCGAGCGCTTCCTGCACGAGCGTCACATCCGGGCCGTCGCCGATCTCAGGACGCTCGAGCGGGCGCAGCTCGCGGAATGGTTCGGCCGCTGGGGCGAGGACCTCTTCGCCAAGGCCCGCGGTCTCTCGGAGAGCGCGGTGTCAAACGAGCGGGAGCGCAAGTCCGTCGGCGAGCAGGAGACGTTCGAGGTCGACACCCTCGACGCGGCGTTCGTGCTGGAGCGCGCCCGCGCGCTGGCCCGCACGGTGTGGAGCCGGCTCGAGGGCCACGGCTTCCGTGCCTTCCGGACGGTCACGGTGACCGTCCGCTTCGAGAATTTCATCACCTTCGCGCGCTCGCGAACCGGCCTCGAGGCGTGGACGAGCGAGGAGGCCCTGTGCGCGGCGGCGCTCGAGCTACTCCTGCCGTTCCTCGATGACCGCGAGAATCCCCGGCACCGCAAGCTCCGCCTCATCGGCGTCCGCGCGGAGAAGCTTTCCCGCTGACGAGTCCAAGCTCACGATCCCTCGCGAACACCTTACTGGGGAGGACGGAAGCGGCGGGCGCCCAATTTCCATACCGAGCGTGACATCACCCCGTCCGCTCGCTCGCGGATGGGAAGTCTTCGCGGAGAACCTCAACGAAAAATTTGCTGGCCCAGCGGGATTCGAACCCGCGTCTCGGTCTTGAGAGGGCGAGCCCATGGGTAGTGATTTCAGTGACTTCGACGCCGGGTGCCACGACCCGGTGCCACTCCGCGGGCTCTTCCTCGGCCGGACCGCGCGCAAGCGCAGTGGGACGATCGACCGAAGCCAGGGACGAGAGAGCACAGGATTTTCAGTCCTCCCCTGCCCGACCGTCCGCACGACCTGATCCTGGTTCATCCGCAGAAAACCGCGCAGTTACCGAGTTCGTGGCGTCGGCCTTCGACCGCGTCACGACGGGTGACAACGGGTGACTCGGTCTCAGTACGGTCCCAGTCGCGAACGCGCGTGATCGAGCCGTTGCTTCCAGAGCAGCCACTTCTCCAGAAGTCCCCTGACGAATACCTCGGCCTCCCGGCAAGGACATCGGCGTCATGGGCGGCTGCGTCTTCTTCACGGGCGTGCCGCGCCACACAAGCCTTTAGAAGCCTGATCCCACGAGATGAAACAACATCAGGTTGACCCTTTTAGGCACCGATTTTGTCAGAGTGTGTAGGGGGGCCACGTGGTTAGATCAACGCGCGAGAAACGCCGAATGCTGGCAAGACTTCGTGCTGAATCGTCAAGGATGGAGACCCGACCCTAACGCCGCAGGGTAGAGGCGGGCCCGCCAGGAGCCTGCGAGGCGCTCAAACTCCCCGCGAGCCGTGTGGCAATCCCTGGAGCCAGCCCAGCGGCGCTGGTAGGAAGAAACATGCCGCAGTTTGACCCGGAGCCGGTAGTCAGAGAGCGATGGAGGGCGACATGACGCCGTCGGGACTCGTGAAGCGGCAGTGGGAGAATTACGGGACGTATCGGCAGGACCGGACCACCTGGTCATGCACATCGTCGCCGTGCCCACGTTCATGCTGCGCAACGTGCTAGCGGTCATCGGCGCCGCGATGCTGGCGCCGATACTGTTCTTCGCGGGCGTTGTCGTCCTGACCGTCGGGACGATCGGGGCCCAGGGGCGCGGGCACCGATTCAAGTCGGTTCCGACGCAGCCGTTCGCCGGTTCGGTGGACCTCTCCAAGTGGCTGTTCGTCGAGCAGTGGGTCATCTTCCCGCGGTTCGTGCCGTCGGGCGGGTGGCGGGCGGAGCTGCCGAGGCCCGCGAACGTGGCAGGGTGACCCCATGCCGGGCTCCCGCCGGCGCGTGGTCCTGATCGCGGTGGCCGTCCTGCTGGTGCTGGACGTCGGCCGGTCGGTCTATGCACGGCTGGGCCACGCCCGGCCCACTGAGGTGTGGCAGCCGGCGCCCGAGGTATACGCCGACCTCGCGTGGCCACCGGGCAGCGATGTGGCGGCGTCCGCCACGCCGGGGCGGCGGCTCTACGTCCGCTGGTGCGCGACCTGTCACGGTCATGACGGCCGCGGCAACGGCCCGGCGGCGCCGTCACTCATTCCGAGGCCTCGCGACTTCACGCGGGGCCTCTTCAAGTACAAGTCGACGCCCCCCGACCAGCCACCGACGGACGACGATCTCGCGCGTGTCGTCGCCAACGGCCTACAAGCCAGCGCGATGCCATACTTCCGCGATCTGCTTACCGCCGACGAGATCCGGGAGGTCGTCGGCTACATCAAGACGCTGTCGCCGGCATTCGCTGGCGCCGCGCCGCAGCCGGTGCGCATCCCCGCGCGCGTGCCGGCCGACGCCGTCAGCCTCGCCCGCGGCCGCGCGCTGTACGCCGATCTCGGCTGCGACAGCTGCCATGGCGCCGACGGCCGCCGGCGTGAGAAGCAGCGCGACGCCAAGCACTATCCCGTCATCACGCGTGACCTCACGGCCCCGTGGACGTTCGTCGGCGGCAGCGACCCCGAGCAGTTGTGGCTGCGCCTCACCACGCTGTCGTCCTTGAGTCCGATGCCGTCGTACGCGGAGAGCGCGACGCCGACCGAGCGATGGCACGTTGTGAACTACGTGCTGTCGCTGGCCCGCACGCCGGCGTGGCAACCGGGCGGTCACCTGGACGGCCCCGGGCAGCACGTCGATCCGATGACCCGTGGGGAATACCTCGTTCACGCGGAGATGTGCGGGCTCTGCCACACGTCGATCAGTCGCACCGGCATCTATCGCGGCGACGACTTCTACCTGGCCGGGGGCATGCGCGTGGGTGCCTACCCGCAAGGTGTCTTCGTGAGCCGCAATCTCACGGGCGACCCCGATACGGGTCTTGGCCGCTGGAGCGAGGTCGAAATCGCCACGGCCATGCGCGATGGCCGCGCCAGGGGCCGCGTGCTGAACACCTGGGGCATGCCGTGGATGTTTCTCCATCGCCTCACCGACGCGGACGCCCGCGCCATTGCGACGTATCTGAAAGCGCTGCCCCCGGTGCGCAACACCATTCCGGATCCGCTGCACTACGGCACGCTCGAGACGCTCGCTGTGAAGCTGACGCGTCCGCTGCCCGCCGTGCCGCCGAGGGTGCTGACGTACACCGAGGGCAACTTTGGCGCGCCGGGCGGCGGCCTGGCGCGCGACGTTCCCCAGCGTGTGCTGGTCGGCGCCCAGTGGGTCGTCGTCGTGGCGGGCGTGGTCATGCTCGTGATCGCCGGGCCCCGAGGCCGGCGCGTGCCGCGCACCGTGCGCGGGTGGGTGGTGACCGCGCTCGTCGTGGGGGGCGCCGTCGTCCTCGGCGTGGTGGTCGGCATCATTGTGCGCCTGCCGGCTCTCGCCGTGATTCCGCCCGAGCAGATCGCCGGCGCGGTGACGGGCGGCATCCCGCACCCCGACCCGGAGCGGCTGTCGGATCCAGCGCAACGCGCGCTGGTCGAGCGCGGCCGCTACCTGTATACGGTCGCCTCGTGCGCGCTCTGCCATGGCCCGGACGGCGCGGGCGGCGCCAAGCTGAGCTGGCGGGTTCTGGGCACCGTCTGGGCACGCAATCTCACGCCCGACCGCGATACCGGACTCGGCGCGTGGACCGACGGCGAGATCGCTCGCGCCATGCGCAGCGGCATCGCGAAGGACGGGCGGCCCCTGCACTGGCAGGCGATGATCTGGGACCACGCGTCGAACTGGGACGAGGAGGATGTGCAGGCGCTGATCGCGTTCCTGCGCGCGCTGCCCCCGCTGCACCGCGCCATCCCCACTCAGCGACCACCGGCGGCGGATGACTGTGAGGTCTACACGTTCTGGGTCGACCGGAGCACGACGCCCGGTTGTCGGTGACGAGGCCAGGGGACGGCGGGGCGACCCGCCGGGAAGGGCGATCACCCCCCCGTATCGTCATCGCCCCAGCAATCCGCAGCCGGTCACCATTCACCTCGCCGGGGGAGTACGATGGCGCTGTAGTGCTCCGGGCGCGACGCGCTCGGCACTCGGCCATGCTCGCCCGCGGCGGCGTTCCTCTCGTCGGCGCTGCCGCAGCGGCGTACTGGTTCATCGTCCGCCCGTGGCACTTCCGCTGGGGCGCCACCGCGGCCGAGATCGCACGGCGGTGGCCGGGTGATGAGCTCGTCGAGCGACCCCGGACCCGCGCGGTGCGAGTCGTGACGATCACGGCTCCACCGGACCCGCGAGCGGTCCTATTCGCCGATACCCGCCCGAGGAGGAGGAGGAGTGAGGCCGCGTCGACCCCTCATTTAAAACTGCTAATCCGAGGGTCGCAGGTTCGACTCCTGCCAGGCGCACCAACGAATCCCGCCCGCTTCTGCCTACCGCTCCCCCAGTTCTCGCCTTCAACGTCCCGCCAGAAACGTGCGTGCCTGCTGCAGCTCCGGGCGCTGCGTGTCGGTCTTGTCGCAGAAAGTGACGAGCTTGGCATAGTACGTCTTCGCCTTCGAAAGATCACCCGAGAGCTCCGCCGCGCGGGCAGCGCCGTAGGTGCCGTTGTAGCGGTCGGGCTCACGGCCCATCGACGTTTCGAACTCTCTCACGGCCTGCGCCGGTTGCTTCAGCTCGAGCAGCATCTCGCCGAGCAACTCGCGCGCGGGCAAGATCGCCCCGGGGGTGACGGGATGCTTCTCAGTCCCGTCCTCGAGGTCGGCCGCTGAGCGCATGAGCCTCAGGGCGTCCTCGTTCTTCCCTTCCGCCCACGCGACCCAGCCGAGCGCGGCGCGCCGCTGGATCTCGACCTGATCGGCCCAGTAGGCGTTCTTGGTCTGGACGAGGGAGTCGCGGAGCGCCTGGAGCTTGTCGGCCTCCTGCCGCGCCGTCGCTGCGTCACCGCTGCGCGCGGCGCCAAGCGCGCGCGCGAATGACGTGATCGCCTCGCCCCACTGGAACCGTTTCCAGGGGAATTCCGCCGGGTGCGGCGCCAGCGCCGCGGCCTCGGACCAGCGATGCCGCTCGAGGGCCACGCGCGCGGGAATCGCGGCGAAGGCATAGGCGGCGGCGAAGTTTTCCGGCTCGGCCTTCCGAATCGAGCTCAGCTCGTCGAACACGCCCTGCGCCTTCTGGTCCTGCCCCGTTTGCAAGTACGCGTAGGCCAGGTAGTCCATGGCGTGGAGCTGCTCGGGCCACGCGCCCTCCCAGCCACTCTTCCTGGCGTATTCGCGACTGGCCGCGGCGGAGACGCCGTTGGACTGAATCGATTCGTCCCACAGGCCGAGCCGCGTGAAGATGTGCGAGGGCATGTGCTGGGCGTGCGGGACGGACGGCGCGATCTTGGCGTAGCTGCGCGCCGGGACGAGCGCGCGATTCGCGAGCGGCGGGTAGTCGTAGCTGTGGATCAAATAATGGGCGACGCCCGGATGGTTGGGCTCTTCGCGATAGACTTTTTCGAGGATGGCCGCCGCCTTCAGCTGGTTGGCGTACGTCTTGTCGGACGGATCGGCGGTGGAGTCCAGCGCGAGCGCGTAGAATACCGCCGCCTCGTTGTCCCTCGGATTGCGCGCGTAGACGCGCTCCATGGCCTTTTCGTAGGCGACGGCGCGCGTGCGGTGGTCAAGCTTGTCGGCGTCCTTGTAGAACGCCTCGATGGCGGCGATGTAGTCCCGCTCACGCTGGGTCTTGGCGCCCGCTGCCTTGGCTTTCTCGACCGTCGCCCACCCTTTCGGGAGCGTCGCCGCGCTCGGCGGCTGCCAGAGCGGATAGTACATGCTCATGCCGATGCCCCAGTAGCCCATGGCGCAGTTGGGATCGGACTCGGTGACGGCGGTGAACGCCTTCACCGCCTCCTCGTACCAGAACGAGTGCAGCAGAGCGACGGCACGTTCGAACTGCGACTGCGCCGGGCGGCTGCGCTAAGTTGGCGCCGATCTCATAAAGGTGTGGTCACCTATAATTCTAAATAATATATTAAAACGGATTTATGGTGGAGGGTAAGGGATTCGAACCCTCGACCTCGGCGTTGCGAACGCCGCGCTCTCCCAACTGAGCTAACCCCCCAAGGTCACAAAACGAGCGTATTCTACCTCACGCCTTCGGCCCGTCTCCACCCTTGTTGAAGGCCTGGAGCAGCGGGCCGAAGAGGTCCAACGGAAGCGGGAAGAAGGTCGTCGTGGACCGCTCGGACGCGATCTCCCGCATCGTCTGCAGATAGCGGAGCTGGACGGCGATCGGATGCCGCGTCAGGACCTCCGCCGCCTCCGAGAGCTTCGCCGCCGCCTGGAACTCGCCGTCGGCGTTGATGACCTTGGCCCGCCGCTCGCGCTCGGCCTCCGCCTGCTTCGCCATCGCGCGCTGCATGTCTTGCGGCAGGTCGATCTGCTTGACCTCCACGGTCGCGACCTTGATGCCCCAGGGCTCGGTGTGCTCGTCGATGATCCGCTGGAGCTGCTGGTTGATCTTGTCGCGCGCCGAGAGGAGGTCGTCGAGCTCGACCTGGCCGAGCACGCTCCGGAGCGTCGTCTGCGCGATCTGCGAGGTCGCGTAGAGATAGTCCTGTACGGCGATCACCGCCCGCTCCGGGTCCACGACGCGGAAGTAGATGACCGCGCTGACCTTGAGCGAGACGTTATCGCGCGTGATCACGTCCTGGGGCGCGACGTCGAGGGCGACCGTCTGGAGGCTCACCCGCACCATCTTGTCGATGAGCGGCACGAGCAGGACGAGCCCCGGGCCGTTGCCCTGGCCGCCGGGGTTGAGGATCGCCCGCGTGCTGCGGCCGAGCCGGAAGATGACGGCCCGCTCGTACTCGCGGAGGATCTTCGCGAACGAGCCGATGAAGAAGATGATCGCAAAGACCACCACGAGGATCAGCAGCGAATCGACCGAGATCATGGGGCTCCTCCCTTTGTGTCGGCCTTGGCGACTCTCAGCGTGAGCCCGTCCACCGCGACCACGCGCACGCGCGCGCCGGCATCGACCGGCTCCCCCTCGGCGACCGCGCGCCAGATCTCCCCGGACACGAGCACCTGCCCCTCCGGCGCCAACCGCTCTTTGACCGTCGCCAGCTGCCCGACGAGGCCGCTCGGCCCGAGGAGCTGGCGGCGCGCGAGCGCCCGCACCCCCGCGGCGATGACGAAGAGAAACAGCCCGGCCGTCGCGCCGACCATGGGCACGATCGCCCACCACGACACCCGCAGCCCGATCTCCGGAGCGTCGAACAGCATCAGCGAGCCGAGCGCCATCGAGACGATGCCGCCGATCGCGAGGATCCCGTGGCTCACGATCTTGATCTCCGCGACCAGCATCACGATCCCGAACAGGATCAGGAGGAGCCCCGCGTAGTTGATCGGCAGGCTCTGGAAGGCGAAGAACGCGAGGATCAGCGAGATCCCGCCGATGACCCCGGGCAGGATCGCGCCCGGGTTGGAGAGCTCGAAGAAGAGGCCGAGCATCCCGAGCATCATCAGGACGTAGGCGACGTTCGGGTCGGTGATGACGTTGAGGACGCGGTCGCGGAAGCCGATCTCGATGGCCTTCACCGGGGCGCCCCGGGTGTGGAGGGTCACCATCCCCCGCGCGGTCTTGACGGTGCGCCCGTCGATCTTCTGCAGGAGGTCCGGCATCGAGTCGGCGACGAGATCGACGACCCTGAGGCGCACCGCCTCGCGCTCGGTGATCGAGACGGCCTGGCGCACCGCCTTCTCGGCCCAGTCGGCGTTCCGCCCGCGCTCGAGCGCGACGGTCCGGATGAACGCGGCGGCGTCGTTCTCGATCTTCTTCATCATCGTCTTGTCGACGTTCCCCCCGCCGAGCATGACCGGGGACGCCGCGCCGATGTTGGTCGCGGGCGCCATCGCCGCGACGTGCGCGGCCAGCGTGATGAAGACGCCGGCGGAGGCGGCCCGCGCGCCGGTGGGCGCGACGAAGATGATGACGGGCACCTCGGCGCCCAACATCCGCTGGACGATCGCCCGCATGGACCGCTCGAGCCCGCCCGGGGTGTCGAGCTGGATGACGAGCGCCTGGGCGCGCTCGCTCTGTGCGCGGTCGAGCGCGAGTCCGACCAGGCGCAGCGTGACGGGGCTGATCACGCCCTCGATGTCGATCTTCGCCACGGGCGCCGGCGCCGCGGCGGCCACGCCGGGCCCCAGCAGCGCCGCGAAGGCCACGAGCGCGAGCCCGGCCCTCATTTGAGCAGCGCCAGGAGGCTCACGACCTCGAACATCAAATTCGCCGCGAGCAGTGCGGTGATCTGGCCGGGGCCATCGTAGGGCGGCGAGACCTCCACGATATCGGCGCCGACGAGCGGGAGGCCGGCGAGCGCGCGCACGAGCGCCTGCGCCTCGTAGGAGGTGAGCCCGCCGACCTCGGGCGTGCCGGTGGCGGGCGCGTAGGCGGGGTCCACCGCGTCGATGTCGAACGAGCAGTAGACCGGTCCGCCCCGAAGGCGGCCGAACCGCTCGCCCACCCAGGCGACCCCCTGCTCCTTCACCGTCTCGATACGGACCACCTCGATCCCGTGCTGCTCGTGGAAGGCGAAGTCGTCGGCGCCGTAGAGGGGGCCGCGGATGCCCACCTGGACCATGCGGCGCGGGTCCACGAGCCTCTCCTCGATGGCCCGACGGAACGGCGTCCCGTGGAAGAACTTGGAGCCAAAGTACTCGTCCCACGTGTCCGGGTGGGCGTCGAAGTGGACGAGCCCGACCGGCCCGTGGCGGCGCGCGAGCGCTCGCAGGATCGGCAGCGTCACCGAGTGATCGCCGCCGACCGAGACGGGCACCGCGCCGTGGGCGAGGATCTCGCCCACGTGCCGCTCGATCGCCGCGTAGGTGCGCTCGATCGAGATCGGCACCACGTCCACATCGCCGCAGTCGGCCACCCGCAGTCGCTCGAACGGATGGACCTTCAGCACGGGGTGCCACGGCCGGATGAGCGACGACTGCTCGCGCACGGCCCGCGGGCCGAACCGCGCGCCCGTGCGGTACGATACCCCGCCGTCGTACGGGATCCCGACGAGCGCGACGTCGAGCCCTGCGGCGGTCGCCGCGGCGGGCAGGAGCATGAACGTCGCCACCTGGCCGAACCGGGGGGACACGAAGGCATCGCGCGGCTCCGGGTGACTCACCCCCATCGACCTCCGCCTACAGCGCCGCCCGCAGTTCGGCGACGGCGGCCAGGAGGTGCCCGACCTCGTCGGGGGAGTTGAAGACCGAGAAGCTCGCGCGTGAGGTCCCGACGACGCCGAGCCGCCGCATGAGCGGCATCGCGCAGTGATGGCCGGCGCGCACCGCGATCCCCTCCGCGTCGAGCAGCGCGGCCACGTCGTGGGGATGGAGCTCCGCTACCGTGAAGGCGACCACCGCTCCCCGGTCCGTGGTCGCCGGCGGTCCGTACACCTTCACCCCTGGAATGGCCGCAAGTCCCTCGAGCGCCTGTCGGGTGAGCGCCCGCCCGTGCTCCGCGACGCGCTCCATCCCGAGCTTCTCGAGGTACTCGATCGCGGCGGTGAGCCCGACCGCTTCGGCGATCGACGGGGTACCGGGCTCGAATCGCCACGGCAGGTCGTTCCACTGAGCCCGGTCGATCCAGACCTCCTTGATCATCTCGCTCCCACCGCGTCCAGGCTCCAGAGACTCTAGAATGTCGCGGCGGCCGTAGAGGACACCGATACCCGTGGGGCCGAGCATCTTGTGGGCGGAGAAAACATAAAAGTCACAGTCTAGCGCTGACATATCGAGCGGAAGATGAGGCGCGGCCTGAGCTCCATCGACCACGCTGAGCGCCCCGGCCCGTCGGGCACGCGCGCACATTTCGGCGACCGGGTTGATCGTGCCCAGCACGTTCGAGACGTGCGTGAACGCCGCGACGCGCGTGCGCCGGGTCAGCAGGCGCTCGAACGCCTCGAGGTCGAGCGTGCCGTCCTCCCCGAGGGGAACCGCTTTCAGAACGGCACCGCGGTCCCGCGTCGCCAGCTGCCACGGAATGATGTTCGAGTGGTGTTCGAGCTCCGTGATCAGCACCTCATCGCCCGCCCGCAGGGTGCGGCCGAGCGTCTCGGCCAGGAGGCTCAACCCGTCGGTCGTCCCGCGTGTGAAGACGACTTCCTCGCGGCTCCCGGCGCCGATGAACCGCTGGACACGGTCGCGGGCGGCCTCGTAGAGCTCGGTGGCCTCTTCGCCGAGCGTGTGGATGGAGCGGTGGACGTTGGCGTGGCTCCGGGCGTAGTACTGACTCATCGCCTCGATGACCGTCCGCGGCCTCTGGCTCGACGCGGCCGAGTCGAGGTAGACGAGGGGGTGGCCGTTGACGACCCGCTCGAGGATCGGGAAGTCCGGGCGCGTCCGCTCGTCGAGTCTCATGACTTCCCGTTCAACGCCATCGCAAACACCGACAGCGGAAGCGTCACGCAGCGCATCCGCGTCGGGCGGATGTCCGCCTGGAGGACCGCCAGCACGTCCGCGGTGTCGACCCTCAGGGCCTCGGCGCGTGAGCGGCCGACGACGAGCTCGGCCAGGACGTCGGCCGACGCCGTGCAGATCGCGCACGAGTCGCCCACGAACCGGGCCGTGGCGACGCGGTCGCCCTCGAGCGCCACCATCAGCCGCACGCGGTCGCCGCAGAGAGGGTTGACGTCCTCGGCGACCGCGCTCGCGCCCGGGAGCTCGCCGCGGAAGCGGGGACGCCGCCACCGCTCACGGATGACGTCGCTATAGAGGAGCGGGCCTCGGCTTCCTCGGAGGGGGGCTTCGCCCCCCTTCCTAAACCTCCCCCGATCGATTGCGGCGGCGGAGCCGCCGCTCGAACCAGCAGGACCGTCGCCCGGCTTGTCCGTCATTCGAGCTCCCCCCGCGCGGCGTTCGCCCGATAGGGCGGAAAGCGATAGCTCATGTCGCGCGAGAGCAGGCCGCCGTGTCCGAGCTCGGCGATCGTCCGGTTGTCCACGTGCTCGCCGGCCAGGATCCGGGGCAGCACGAGATCGAACGTCGTCGCCTGGGAGAACATCCCACACGTCGGCATCCCGAGGACGAGCTGGCCCTCCCAGAGGGCGAGCCAGAGGAGGCTGCCGGGGTGGGCGGGCGCGCCGTGACGCTCCATGCGAGCGCCCAGCAGCGTGAGCCCGCCGAACACGGGGTCGAGCGGATCGAGCGCACTCGCCCCCGCGACGATCAGGATCTCGGCGCCCGCCCGCCTGAGCGCCGTGAGCTCGTCGGCGATCACGCGCGGTGCGCCACCCGCGAACCGTACGGGCAAGAGGCGGCTGCCGAACCATTCGGCCTTCTGCTGGAGCGCTCCCTCGAAGCGCGCCCGCTGCCTGGCGTCGAGGCGCTCCTGGGCGACGGCGCCGAGCGTCGACGGACGGAAGCCGCGCACGGCGACGAGCCCGCCCGCGGCGCGCGCCGTCGTCTCGACGGCGCGAATCGTGCTCTCGGGGATGACCAGCGGCGTGACCTTGCATTTGGCGACGGTCTCGCCCGACTCCACTGGCTGCCCGGCGAAAAGGGTGAAGACCGACACCCCCTCGAGCACGTTCACGTCCCCCAGCGGACCCCGACGGATCTCGAGGAGCCCGCGGCGGGTCGCGGCGAGCGTCCACTGCCCGCCGCCGTAGCCTTTCACCTCCACGCCATCGCCGACGACCGCCGCCGCCAGCCGTCGCCCGGCGTCCTCCTCGTGGAGGTCACCGGCCTCTATCGCGAGGACGTGGATCTCGTCCCAGGGCGTCGCGAGCAGCGTTGCGGCGGACGTCGCCGTGAGGCGCGCGCCCTTCTCAACGGCGACCTTGCCCGCCGCGTCGCGCACGTCGTGGCAAAGCACGCGGTCGACGAGGCTCTCGAGCGCCGCCGTCTCCCGTCGCTGCGCGATCGCCTTCATGCCTTCCGGGGCCTGGCCGAGAGCGGCTGGCCGCTGCCACCACCGCGCGCGGCCTGGATCTCGGCCATGATCGCGAGGGCGATCTCGGGCGCCGAGCGCGCGCCGAGGTCGAGGCCGATCGGGACGCGGACGCGCTTGAGCTGGGCGTCGCTCACGCCGTCCTCGGTGAGGAACGTGAGGATCGCGGCGCCCCGACGGGACGACCCGAGCATCCCGATATAGCCCACGTCGGCCGCGAGCGCCCGGCGCAGCACGGGGAGGTCGTACTTATAGTCGTGGGCGACGAGCACGAGGGCGGTCGACGGGATCAGCGGATACTCCGCGACGAGCTCCGACGGGATGCCGACTCGCAGCTCGTCCACATCGGGGAACCGCTCGCGCGTCGCGAACCGCGGGCGGCCGTCGAGGACGACCGTCCGGTAGCCCAAGACCCTGGCGAGCGCGACGAGCGGCATCGCCACGTGGCTCGCCCCGACGACGAGGAGCAGCGCGGGCGGCGCCACGACCTCCACGAACGCCCGCGTCCCCTCCAGAAACAGTGTCCGGGAGGCGCCCGTCGTCATCGCCTCACGCGCCTCCCGCGCGAACCGCTCGTCGAGGAAGGCGTCCCCCAGCGTGCCCTCGACCGCGCCGTCGTCCAGCACGAGGAGCTTTCGGCCCACCTCGCCGTCCAGCCGCGTCACGACGGCGGCGGTGTGACCGGCCGTGGCGTGCCGCCGCGCGCGCGTGTAGAGCCGCGCGGCCGCGTCGTCCGCGCGGTCGAGCGCGAGCGGCTCGACGAACACCTCGATCGTGCCGCCGCACGTGAGACCGATCTCCCACGCGTCCTCGTCGCCCAGATTGAGCTCGAGGAGCCGGGGCCGCATCGTCGCGAGGACGTCCTCGGACTCCTCGAGGACCTGGGCGTCCACGCAGCCGCCGATCGTCACGGAGCCCAGGATCGCCCCGCCTTCACCGACGACCATCTTGGCGCCTTCCTTGCGCGGCGTCGTGCCGCGGGTGTTCACGAGCGTGGCGACGGCCACCTTGCGGGCGGAACCGCGCAGCTCGTCGAGGTGATCGAAGAGCTCCGTCATGGGAACCCAATGATACGCCGAGCGGAGCCGCGCTCCAAACCGCGCTACAAACTCAGCGTGCGCGCCAGGTCCCTCAGCGCGGCGAGACTATGGCCGGGAGCGAAGACGTCGACCAGCGGCAGTGCCGCCGTCATTCCGCGCGTCAGCGGCTCGTAGGAGGCGTTCCCGAGGAGCGGGTTGAGCCAGATGACGCGGCCGGCGCGGCGCTTGATGCGGAGGAGCTCGTTGGCCAAGAGCTCGGGCTCGCCGGTGTCCCAGCCGTCGGACAGAACAATCACGATCGTCCGCCGGTCGACGAGCTGTGGCCAGTCCCGGTTGAGCTGGGCGAGCGACTCGCCGATCTTCGTCCCGCCCGACCAGTCGCGGACCTCGGTGAGCCGACGGAGGACCTGCCGGTAGGAGCGCCCGCGCAGGTGGTCGCTGATGCGCGTGAGGCGCGTCGAGAACGTGAAGGTCTCGACCCGGCCGAAGACGTTCTGGAGCGCGAAGAGAAACTGGAGCAGGAAGCGGCTGTAGAGGTCCATCGAACCCGAGACGTCGCAGAGCAGGACGAGCCGGACCTTCTTGCGCTTCCGCTGGCGGTAGCGCAGCTCGATCAGGTCTCCCCGCGTCAGGTTCGCCCGGAGCGTCCGCCTGAGGTCCACGCGCCCGCGCCGCCGTACGGGACGGCGACGGCGCGTGAGACGATGCGCGAGCCTCCGCGCGATCTTGATCGTGAGCCGGAGGATCTCGTCGAGCTGGTCGGCGCCAAAAGTCGAAAAGTCCTGGCCGACGAGCGCCTCGCTGTCGGACGCGGCGGGCACGCTGAGCGGCTCGCCCGGGTCGTCCGCCTCGTGCCCCTCCCCCCACGTCTCCAGCGCGAGGCCCTCGCGCTTCTGGCCCGACGACGTGAGGACCGCGTCACTCTCGCGGGCATCGGCGGGCGGGACCGGGATCAGTCCCGGGATCCCCTCCGCGACGGGCTCGGCTCGCCAGAAGGCGTCGAAGCATCGGTTGAAGGCCGGGACCTCCTCGGGACGGCCCACGAAGATCGCCTTGAACGCGAGGTAGAGCTCGCCGCGGTCGCCGATATCGACGTGATCGAGCGCCCGCACGGCGTCCGTCGCGTGGATCAGGGTGACGGGGAGCCCGTGCTGGCGGAGGAGCGTCGCGAACCGCGCGACGGCCGTCGACAGCTCGCGCGCGGGCACGCTAGCTCCGGGCGGGGAGGAAGGAGCCGAGCCCCGCCTTGGCCACCTCCGCGCGGAACCGCTTCATGTCGTCGCTATCTTTAAGCAGGCAGCCGAGCGTCTCGGCGAGGATGGGCTCGTCGAGATGGTCGGCGTGGAGCGCGGCGAGTGCCTGGGCCCAGTCGAGCGTCTCCGCGACTCCCGGCACCTTCGCGAGGCGCACCTGGCGGAGCGTCTCCATGAATTTCGAGATCTCGCGCGACAGCCGGGCGTCGATCCCGGGCACCTTGCGCGCGATGATGCGCGTCTCTTTCTCGAGCGACGGGTAGTCGATCCAGAGGTAGAGGCAGCGCCGCCGGAGCGCGTCCGACAGCTCACGCGTCCGGTTGGAGGTGAGGATCACGTGCGGCGGGTGCGTCGCCTTGATCGTGCCGATCTCGGGGATCGTCACCTGCCAGTCCGAGAAGACCTCGAGCATGAAGGCTTCGAATTCTTCGTCACAACGATCGCATTCGTCGACCAGCAGCACGGGCGACTGCGACTCCTGCGTGATCGCCTGGAGCAGCGGGCGCCGCAGCAGGAAGGGCTCGGAGAAGATCTCGTGCTCCTTCTCGTCCATCGAGCGGTTGTTGTGCCCGGCCTCCTCGAGCTTGATGTGCAGGAGCTGCTTCTGATAGTTCCACTCGTAGAGCGCCGTCGAGGCATCCAGCCCCTCGTAGCACTGGAGCCGGATGAGGTTCGTCTCGAGCATCCGCGCCATGACCTTCGCGACCTCGGTCTTGCCGACGCCCGCGGGCCCCTCGATCAGGAGCGGCTTCCGGAGGCGCATCGCGAGGTGCACCGACGTCGCGATCGGCGCGTCCGTCACGTAGTCGGCCGTCTCCATCAGCTCCTGGAGCTTTCGGATCTCGTCACGCATGTACAATCATTGTACATGAAGCCTCGCGTAGTCCTCGGGCGTGTCGACGTCGGGCGGCATGGGGAGGTCGAAGACGACGCGCTCGACACGCTCGGGGCGCGCGTTCACCACGGAGCGGGCGCCGGCGTCGCCGGTGAGCCGGTGGAGCTCGGGGAAAACTTCCCGCGCGAAGACGACGGGCGTCCCCTGCGTTCCCTTGAAGACGGGCACGACGATCGGCTTCCCCCCACGGGCGAACGCGGCGAGCAGCGCCGGCACGACGGGGTCGGGCGTCTTCGGCTGGTCGCCGAGCGCGATCAGCGCGGCGCGCGTCCACGGCTTGAGCGCCGCGACGCCGACGGCGATCGAGCTCCCCTGTCCCTCCTGGGGCCGTGGGTTCACGGCGAAGCGCGCCGCGAGCCCGGCCAGCGCGTCCCGAACCGCGGAGTCGTCGTGGCCCGTGACGACGACGACGTCCTCGACACGAGGCAGGAGGCCTTCGACCACCCAACGCACGACCGGCTTGCCCTCGAGCTGGAGGAGCAGCTTCTGGCGTCCCATACGGCGGGCGAATCCGGCGGCGAGAACGATACCCGCGATCATGCGCGAAGCCGTGAAGCGCGCCGGCGGCGTCGGCGCGCCCGGGGAGCGTTCGGCCGGGAGGTGGACGAGACCCGTTCCCGCCACGTCGCATGCGGACGTAACGCGCCCGGGTGGAGCCCAGCCGCCACGGGGCATGCGCGCGCGTGCCGCGTGGTCGAGCCACCCTCCCGCCGGGCGCTCCCCGGCCCCGCCGGGTTACGCGCCGGCGCGCCTCACCGCTTCCGTGATCGCGCGCTTCGCGAACACGCGGCAGAGGTGCGACTTGTACTCGACGGAACCCTGCAGATCCGCCTGGACGTCCACGCCATCCGCCGCCTTCTGCGCGGCGGCCTCGATCGTCGCCGCGTCGAGGCGCTTGCCGACCAGCGCGGCCTCGACCCCCTTGGCGCGCACGGCCCTGGTGCCGGCGCCCGTGACGCCGACGCCCGCCTTGGAGCACACACCCTGCTTGTCGAGCGTCAGCGCGGCGCAGGCGCCGACCACGGCGAAGCGCGACGCGGGATGCGGGAACTTCATGTATGCGGCGCCCGAGCCGGCGGGCAGCAGCGGCACGCGGACCTGGACGAGGATCTCCCGCTCCTTGAGCGCCGTCGCCATGAGCCCGAGGAACCATTGGTCCACGCCGACCTTGCGCTTGCCCTTCGGCCCCTCGCAGACCATCTCGGCGCCGAGCGCGATCATCGCCGCCGGCCAGTCGGCGGCCGGGTCGGCGTGAGCCAGTGAGCCGCCGATCGTCCCCTTGTTCCGCACTGCCGGGTCGCCGATGACGCTCGCGACCTCCGCGAGCACGGGGAGCTTCGACTTCACCGCGGACGACGACTCGACCTCCCAGTGGGTCGTCATCGCGCCGATCACGAGCGCCTTGCCGTCCGCCTTGATGCCCGAGAGCCCCGGGACTTTGCCGAGGTCGATCAGGTGCTTCGGCTGGGCGAGCCGCAGCTTCATCATCGGGATCAGGCTGTGGCCGCCGGCCAGGATTTTGGCGTCGTCCTTCAGCTTGCCGAGGAGCCCCAGCGCTTCCTTGACGTTCTTCGGGGCGTGGTAGTCGAACGCTGCGGGATACATGCGTGCCTCCTATCGCTTGGCCTTGGCGGCCTGGATCGCTTTCCACACCCGCTCGGACGTCAGCGGCATCGCCTCGATGTGGTCGATGCCGAGCGGCGCCAGCGCGTCGACCACGGCGTTCACCACGGTCGGCGTCGCCGCGATGGTACCCGTCTCCCCGGCCCCCTTGATGCCCAAGGGGTTCACCGGCGTCGGTGTGACCGTGCGGTCGGTCTCGTACAGCGGCAGCATGTCAGCCTTGGGCAGCGCGTAGTCCATCATGCTGCCCGTCACGAGCTGACCGGAGCCCTCGTCGTACACGGCCCCCTCCCAGAGGGCCTGCCCCACTCCCTGGGCGATGCCGCCGTGCACCATCCCGTCGACGATCATGGGGTTGATGACCTTGCCGACGTCGTCGACCGCGACATATCTGAGAATTTTCACCGTCCCGGTGTCGCGGTCGACCTCGACGACGCAGGCGTGAGCGCCGAAGGGGAAGCAGAAATTCGACGGGTCGTAGAAGCTCGTTTCCTCGAGGCCGGGCTCGAGGTTGTCCGGGTACTTGTGGGGAACGTACGCGGTGAGCGAGACGGCGCCGAACGGCACGGCCTTGCTCGGCACTCCCTTCACCTGGAACTGGCCCTTCACGTACTCGATATCGTTTGGCGACGCTTCGAGCAGGTGCGCGGCGATCCGCCTGCCCTTCTCCTTGATCTTGTTCAGCGACATGAGAATGGCGGTGCCACCGACCGAAGCGGAGCGGCTCCCGTACGTCCCCATGCCGAAGGGGATCGCGCCGGTGTCGCCGTGGACGATGTCGACCTGCTCGATGGGAATCTGGAGCTCGTCGGCGACGAGCTGGGCGAACGTCGTCTCGTGCCCCTGGCCGTGTGAGTGTGAACCGGTGTAGACCGTGACCCCGCCGGTCGGGTGGACGCGGACCTTGGCCGATTCGTAGAGGCCGGCGCCGGCGCCGAGCGCGCCCACGAGCTTCGAGGGCGCGATCGAACACGCCTCGATGTAGGTCGAGAAGCCGATGCCGAGGAGCCGCCCCTGCTTCCGCGACGCAGCCTGTTCGGCGCGGAACTTCTTGTAGTCGAGCATCTGGAGGAGCTTGTCGAAGGCAGCCGCGTAGTCCCCGCTGTCGTACGACACCGCCACGAGGGTCTGGTAGGCGCCCGAGAACCTCGGGATGAAGTTCTTCTTCCGGAGCTCGGCCACGTCCATCCCGAGGGCACGGGCTCCGGCCTCGACGATACGCTCCAGGACGTAGCAGGCCTCGGGACGGCCGGCGCCACGGTACGCGTCGACCGCCGTGGTATTGGTGAAGACGCCGGTCACCTCGCAGTGGATGGCCCCGATCGTGTAGACGCCGTTGAGGAGCGTGCCGTACAGGAACGTCGGTACCGCCGGCGCGAACGTCGACAGGTAGGCGCCGAGGTTCGCCGTCGTCTTCACGCGGAGCCCCAGGATCTTGCCGTCCTTGCCGAGCGCGAGCTCGGCGTCGGTGACGTGGTCGCGGCCGTGGGCGTCGGTCAGGTAGGCCTCGCGTCGGGTCGCCGTCCAGCGGACCGGCCGCTTGAGCTGGCGGGACGCCCACGAGCAAACCACTTCCTCGTTGTAGAGGAAGATCTTCGAGCCGAAGCCGCCACCCACGTCGGGGGCGATCACCCGCACCTTGTGCTCGGGAATGCCGAGCACGAAGGCGCACATGAGCAGCCGGTGCACGTGCGGGTTCTGCGAGGTCACCCAGAGGGTCAGCTCGCCGGTCGCCGTGTCGAAGCGGGCGATGCAGGCCCGCGGCTCCATCGCGTTGGCGACGAGCCGCTGGTTCAGGATTCGTTTCTTCACGGTCACCGCGGCCCCCTTGAAGGCCGCGTCGGTCGCGCTCCGATCGCCGATCTCCCACTTGAAGGCGACGTTACCGGGCGCGCTCGTGTGGATCTGCGGGGCGCCGGCTCGCGCGGCCTTGTCGGTCGCGGTGACCGAGGGCAGCGGCTCCCAATCCACTTTGACCTTGTCCGCCGCGTCCACGGCCGCCGCCTGACTGTCCGCGATCACCACCGCCACGGGGTCGCCCACGTGCCGCGCCGCGTCCGACATGAGCGGCATGTGGGGCACCATTGCCAGGTCCTGGACGACGCCCGGGATGTTCTTCTCCTTGCGGAGGTCCCATCCGCACGGCAGCGAGTTCACACCGGTCATATCCTTACCGGTGAAGACCGCCACGACGCCCGGGTGCTTCAGCGCGGCGCTCGCGTCGATCCTCCGGATCTTCGCGTGCGCGTGCTGGCTCCGCACGAACGCGGCGTACGTCATGCCGGGGAGCTTGACGTCGTCCACGTACTGGCCGCGGCCCGTGATGAAGCGCGGGTCCTCACGGCGCTTGATCGCCTTCCCGAACAGCCGTTCTCCGGCGACGGTAGCCATGGCGTCCCCTCACTTCTTTCCGGCCATGTGTTCGGCGGCCCACTCGATCGCCTTGACGATATTGTGGTAGCCCGTGCAGCGACAGAGGTTGCCCTCGAGCTGGTGCCGGATCTGGTCTTCCGTCGGCTTCGGGTAGCGTTCGAGCATCTGGTAGGCGGTCATGATCATGCCCGGCGTGCAGAAGCCGCACTGGAGCCCGTGCTTCTCCCAGAAGCCCTGTTGGATCGGGTGCAGCTCGCCGTTCTTCGCGAGACCCTCGATTGTCAGGATGGTCGCACCGTCGGCCTGGACCGCGAACATCGTGCACGCCTTCACCGCCTGGCCGCCGAGGAGGATCGTGCACGCGCCGCACTGGCTCGTGTCGCAACCGACGTGTGTCCCGGTGAGCCCGACGACCTCCCGGATGTAGTGGACCAGCAGCAGGCGGGGCTCCACCTCGTGACTGACCTTCTGGCCGTTGATCGTCATCTTGACTGGCAGTTTCACGACTGTTCCTCCGGGATCCGGGCGGTTTGCGCGCAGACCGTGTTGGCTCGCGGTGCAGAGACTAAGACTTCGGCCCCAGGCTGTCAACGACCTTCGGGCTCACCCGTCAGGCCTGAAGCTCCGCGTCTCGAGCAGAGAATGGCGTGGCAGGCCAATCGGCCCGCTGGGGAGGCTGGCAAAGGCGCGCGGGGCGTCGCGCCAGTTACTGCTTCAGCGTGGGCGCTCGCTCACCCAACGATCGCCGTTCGGTCCGCTTGCACAGGCCGACGACTGGGTTGGGTCGCTCCTCCTGGCCGATCTCCAAGACGGCCTGCCGCGCCGCCTCGCAGGCCTCGAGGGTCGGGTAATACAGGGTCTGCTGAGGGTGCCCGGCGGCCACCATGAGATAGCTGAACACCGCGAGTTCCCATACGGCCATGCCCTGGCGAGCGAGCAAAAGGCAGGCCAGCGAAACGTGTGCTCCCTTCGAGTCGCGACATATCCCAGGTTCGGCCCCAACACCCAGGAATACGGAGCTTTTGGCCCAGTGTGCCTTGACAACGCTGAAGGCTTTTCCTAGGATGCGCGCGCTAGTTTCCGGAAGGCTCGCGAGAGGAGGTGACATCATGACATGGGAGCGCCCGCGCTTCACGTCTAAGGGCGCACTGCCACCACCGCGCTCGGTCGTCTTATGGTAGGGCTCCGGTCTCGGAGTAAGGAGCGGACAGATGCGGCGCAGTGTCTCGATCGCTGGTCTCGTTTTCGTTGTGACCTCGGCGGTTGCGTACGCGAACCCCGAACTCCTTCGCCTGCAAACCGATGACAAGCAGTGGGTGATGCCAGGGAAGGACTATTCTGCCACTCGGTTCAGCACGTTGAACCAGATCACCAAGGACAACGTCAAGAATCTGCGGCCCGCGTGGACGTTCTCGACCGGGACGTTGCGGGGCCACGAGGGAGCGCCGCTGGTCGTCGGCTCGACGATGTACGTGCACACGTCGTTCCCCAACAACGTCTTCGCCCTCGAATTGAATGGTCCTGACGTCGGGCGCATCAAATGGCGGTATCTGCCGAAGCAGGACCCCAGTGTTCAAGCCGTCGCGTGTTGCGACAACGTGAATCGGGGCCTGTCCTACGCCGACGGCAAGATCTTCCTCAGCCAGCTCGATGGCTATCTGGTCGCGCTCGACGCGGCGACGGGCCGCGAGGTGTGGAAGGTCCAGAACGCGGATCCGAAGGTCGGCGCAACCATGACCAGCGCGCCTCACGTCATGAAGGACAAGGTCATCGCCGGAGTGAGCGGCGGCGAGTTCGGCGTGCGCGGCCATGTGACGGCCTATGACATCAAGACCGGCCAGGAGGTGTGGCGCGCGTACAGCATGGGACCGGATGAGGATGTCCGCCTCGCCGACGATTTCAATGCCGCCAACCCGCACTTCGGCCGGCAAAACCAGGGCGTCGCCACCTGGCAGGGCGATCAGTGGAAAACCGGCGGCGGCACGACGTGGGGCTGGTACGCGTTCGATCCGTCGCTGAACCTCATGTACTACGGCACCGGGAATCCGTCGACCTGGAACCCCACCCAGCGGCCCGGCGACAACAAATGGTCGATGACGATCTTCGCGAGGGACGTCGATACGGGGAAAGCCAAGTGGGGCTACCAGATGACTCCGTGGGACGCCTGGGACTACGACGGCGTGAACGAGATGATCCTCGCGGATCTCACCATCGGGGGTAAACCCGTCAAGGCCGTCGTCCACTTCGATCGCAACGGCTTCGCCTACACGCTCGACCGAACCAACGGCACCCTGCTCGTGGCCGAAAAGTTTGACCCGGACGTGAACTGGGCGACGCACATCGACAAGCAGACGGGCCGTCCGGTCGAGGTGGCCGCCATGCGGACTCAGGCGGGGACAAACAGCCAGGGGGTCTGTCCGGCAGCGCTCGGCAGCAAAGATCAGCAGCCCGCCGCCTACTCGCCTCAGACAAAGCTCTTCTACGTTCCCACCAACCACGTGTGCATGGACTACGAGCCCTTCGAAGTGAAGTACACGGCGGGCCAGCCGTACGTCGGCGCGACGCTCAGGATGTTCCCGGGCCCCGGCGGACACATGGGCGCCTTTATCGCTTGGGACGCCGCGAACGGCAAGATCGTGTGGAGCAACAAGGAGCAATTCTCCGCCTGGAGCGGAGCGCTCGTGACGGCCAGTGACGTCGCGTTCTATGGGACGCTGGAAGGCTACCTGAAGGCCGTCGATGCGAAGACGGGAAAGGAGCTCTGGAAGTTCAAGACCCCATCCGGCATCATCGGAAACCCGATGACCTATATCGGGCCCGACGGCAAGCAGTACGTCGCCGTCCTGTCCGGCGTGGGAGGCTGGGCGGGAATCGGCCTGGCGGCCGGCCTCGAGGGCGATACCGAGGGGCTCGGCGCGGTCGGCGCGTACAAGAAGCTGGCCGAATACACCAACCTGGGTGGCGTGTTGACCGTGTTCTCACTCCCCTAAGCGACCCTCGCGCGCGGCGCGGGCGACGAGCCCGCCCGCGCCGCGCGCGAGCCTCGGCAGCTGTCTTCTGGAGGAAACGGTGTCCTTCGCCATGGCCTTCGCACTCCTCGTCGCCGTAGAGGTCCTGTTCGCAGGCGGCGCGGCGGCACAGGGGCGGACGAATCAATTTCGCGTCTGTGCCGATCCCAACAACTTGCCGTACTCGAACGACAAGCTGGAGGGGTTCGAGAACAAGCTCGCCGAGCTGATCGCGAAGGAACTGGGCGCTTTTCCGACGTATACGTGGTGGCCGGACCGGCGCGGCTTCATCAGGAATACACTCAGGGCAAATCTCTGTGATGTCGTCATGGGCGTCCCTAACGGATACGACCAGGTCCGCTGGACCCGGCCGTACTACCGCTCGACCTATGTCTTCGTCTCCGCACGGAACGGAGGATTTCGAGTCCGTTCCTGGGACGACTCCGCTCTTCGCAACGCCAGGATCGGCGTCGTCGCGGCGACGCCACCCGCCGACGCGATGATCAAGAAAGGCCTCATCCAGAATGTCGTGTCCTATCGGCTGACCATCGACTACACGACCGAGTATCCGGGGGAGATCGTCGATCACGTCGCCGCCGGCAAAATCGACGTCGCCGTCATCTGGGGGCCGGTCGCTGGCTACTTCGCCAAGAAGCAGTCGGTCTCTCTCGAGGTGGTGCCGGTTCCGGAGATTCCGGGCTTGTCGGTTCCACTCAGCTACGAGATCTCGATGGGCGTGCGGAAGGGAGACCGCGAGCGTCAGACACAGCTCGACGAGGTCCTCACCAGGAGGGAGCCTGAGATTCGGAAGATCCTGGAAGACTATGGCGTGCCGCTCGTGGAAGGTCCGCTGGTGCGCAAGCCCGACGAGGTCAAGCGAGGCGTCGTCGGAGAGCGATACCAATAGTGAGATCCGGCTGAGGCATGGGCGGCAGCTTCGGTCGGCTCTCGGTGGCTCTGGCGATTCTCGCGGGCGTCGGACTCGCGTACGAGACCGTCTGGCCGGCGGATCCGAGCGATGAGGAGATCGCCCGGGTCTTGATGCCGGCGGAGGGCGACGCGCCCGCCGTCAGGCAGTTCAAGGAAACGGGGAAGAATCCCTACAACAAGGAGCCCTACGCGATCGAGCAGGGGTTCAGGCTCGCCCGCGCCGTTGCGTGTACCCACTGTCACGCGGGCGATCTGTCGGGTCTGATCGGCCCGAGCCTGGCGACGGGAAACTGGCGTTATCCCAAGAACGGCACGGACAAAGGGATGTTTCAAACGCTCTACTTCGGTACCGGCGGCGGCATGGCTGCCTGGGGCAAGATCGGCAGCTTGACCGCGGAAGAGATTCTCAAGGTCATGGCGTTCGTTCGCAGCAAATACCGGGGCGATCCAAAAAATATCACATGGGAATGAGGAGCCGCCTGTCGAGCCTCTCGGTTGGTCTGTTCGTCTTGGGCCTGTTCGTCCAGGACGCTCCCGCGGCGGATATGACGACGGAAGTGGTCATCGACCTTCTCCGCGTCGCGAGTCCAAAAAACCCGCCCGACCTCGCCGGCAAGGACCTCGCACGGCTCGACCTCGCAGGAGCCGACTTCAAGCGCGCCAACCTCGCGAGGGCGAATCTCGCCGGCGCGAACCTGGCTGGCGCCAATCTGTTCGGCGCCAACCTGACAGGAGCAAACTTGACCGGCGCGAACCTGCGCCGCGCCAACCTCGATGTCACCCTCCTCGGAAACGCAGACCTGACCAACGCCGATCTCACGCAGGCCAGCTTGTTCGGCGTCCTCCTCACGAAAGCCATCCTCGTTGAAGCCAACCTGTCTGGAGCGCGGATCATCGCCAATCTCACCAGCGCCAACCTGAGCCGAGCGAATCTTTCGAACGCCGACATGGCGGCCGACATGCGAAACCAGCCCATGGGACTCATGCGCGTCTTCCTGACGAGCGCCGACCTCACGGGGGCGAACCTGACCGGGGCAAACCTGGCCCGCGGCGATCTCTCCTTCGCGAACCTGTCCAAGGCCGACCTCACGGGCGCCAACATGCTCGGCGCCGATCTGAGCGGTGCGAACCTGGAGGGCGCGATCTTCAGATCCATCCGTGGACGTGGAGAGATGAAGGGTCTGGATACAGCAAAGAACGTGGACAAGGCGATTTTCGAGTGAGCTGGGAGGTCGCGGCGGGCTCAGTCAGTCGTGAAGCAGGCGGCGACCGTCGGCGCGCGCCTGGTCGAGGACCTCGCGCACCGGCAGGGCCTTCTCGCGCGCGATGCGCGCGACATCGGCGAACTCGGGCGTGACGGTCACGACGCGCCCGCCGAGGCGCGACACCTTGAAGGGAATCGCGCCGTACGCGGTCGCGAGCGTCACGACCTCGCGCTGGAGCCGCGTCCGCCGCCACTCCGACCACCGGACTCCGATCGTGCTCGTCTCCTCGAAGAGCACGCGCGTGAGGTCGTCGATCCGGTCGGGCGCGCAGAGCGCCGTCACGACCACACCGGGCCGGCCCCGCTTCATGACGACGGGCTGGAGGAACACGTCGAGCGCCTCCGCCTCGAAGAGCCGCTCGACGAGCGGCTCGTAGAGCTGCGGCGACATGTCGTCGATCGTCGTCTCGACCTGGAGGATCGTCTCGTCGCCGGGGGCGCCTTCCGTCGTCTCGCCGACGAAGCAGCGCAGCATGTTCGGGACGCCAGGCAGGTCACGCGTGCCCGCGCCGTAGCCGACCGCCGCCACGGTCATCCCCGGCATCCGCCCGGCCGATACGGCGAGCGTCGTCAGGATCGCCGCGCCCGTCGGCGTCACCAGCTCGGCCCGCACGCCCGTGTCGACCACCGGGTAGCCGCGGAGGAGCTCCGCGGTGCCGGGCGCCGGGACCGGGATCGTCCCGTGCGGCCCGTCGACGAAGCCGCCTCCGACCGGGAGCGCGGAGGCGTGGACCGCCCGGACGCCGAGGAGCCCGAGCGCGACGACCGCGCCGGTCACGTCGACGATGGCGTCCACGGCGCCGACGTCGTGGAAGTGGACCTCCTCGCGCGTCGTGCCGTGGGCGCGCGCCTCGGCATCGGCCAGCCGCGTGAAGATCCGCGCCGCCGTCTCCCGGACCGTGGCGCCGAGCCCGCTCTGCTCGACGATCGCCAGGACGTCGCCGAGGGTGCGATGGCGCGCGTGAGCCCGGCGGTCGATCTCCACGTCCACCTTGGTCGCGCGGAACGCCCCCTTCCGTACCTCGCGCGCGACGAGCTCCCAGCCCTCGAGCGGGAGCTTCCGGAGCTCACGCCTGAGGGCGTCGAGGGGGGCTCCCGCATCGACGAGCGCCGCCATGATCATGTCCCCCGCCGCCCCGCTCGGACAATCGAAATACGCGATCTTCATACGAAGGAGTCGATCCTGTCGCGGGCCTGGGGGTGGCGGGGTCCGGGACGCCGGACAGGGGTGGCTCGACCACGCGGCACGCGTGCGCATGGCCCGTGGCGGCTGGGCTCCACCGGGACGCGGCCCGTTCGCAGGTGACGCGGCGGGAACGGGTCTCGCCACCCCTCGCCCGAAGTCCCGGCCCCCGCCACCCCCAGGCCCGTGCCGGTTCGCAGCTTCATCGAATTTTCGCGACGAGGTGGTTGATCTGGCTCGCCTGGTGCGCGGCGCCGAAGCCGTTGTCGATGTTGACCACCGACACGCCGGGAGCGCACGAGTTGAGCATCGCGAGGAGCGCCGCGATGCCGCCGAAAGACGCGCCGTACCCGACGCTCGTCGGCACGGCGATCACCGGACGGTCGACGAGCCCGCCGATCACGCTCGGCAGGGCGCCCTCCATGCCGGCGACGGCGACGATCGCGTTGGCGTCGGCCAGGAGGTCGTAGCGCTCGAGCAGGCGGTGGAGCCCGGCGACGCCGCAGTCGTAAACCCGCTCGACCCGGTTGCCGAGCGCTTCGGCGACGAGCGCGGCCTCCTCGGCAACGGGCAAGTCCGCAGTCCCCGCGGCCGCGACGACGATCAGCCCCACCCCTTCCGCGCGCTCCGGCCGCACGATCACGAGCCGCGCGTCGGCGTGGTAGGCGTGTGGCAAGCCGGCCACGCTGACCGCCGCGGCCACCTCCGCGCCCGCGCGCGTGGCGACGACGTTCGAGTGGTGCTGGGCCAGCCGGGCGAGGACGGCGACCACCTGCTCCGGCGTCTTCCCCGGGCAGAACACCGCCTCGGCGGCGCCTGTCCGCACCGCCCGGTGGTGGTCGACCTTGGCGAACCCGAGGTCCTCGTAGGGCAGGGTCCGAAGGCGCCTCAGCGCGGAGTCGACGTCGATCCGCCCCGCGACGAGGTCCGCGAGCAGCTTCCGGACGGCTTCCCTATCCACCCGTCGGCTTCCGGGGGAGCGAGAGGAGCAGGTTGGCGCTCCCCGACTGGAATCCCGCGAGATCCACCGTCACATAGACGTAGCCGATCGCACGGAGGCGCTGCACGATTGCCGCGTGGCGCCCCTCCTCCCACACCCGCGCCATCTCCTCGCGCGCGATCTCCAGGCGCGCGAGGCGGTCGTGGTGACGGACGCGGAACTGGCGGAAGCCGAGCGAGCGAACGAACTCCTCGGCGGCGTCCACCTGGCGGAGCTTCTCGGGCGTGATCCGGTCGCCGTACTGGAAGCGGGAGGAGAGACACGCGAACGACGGCTTGTCCCAGGTGGGGAGACCCAGCTCGCGGCTCAACGCGCGGATCTCCGCCTTCCACAGCTCGACCTCGATCATCGGCGCGCGGACGCCGTGCGTCTCGGCGGCCTTCATCCCCGGCCGGTGGTCGCCGAGGTCGTCCATGTTGGCGCCGTAGACGAGCGCGCGGCAGCCTTCCCGCTCGGCGATGGGCGTGAGCTTGACGAAGAGCTCCTCCTTGCAGAAGAAGCAGCGGTTCACGGGGTTCTTCGCGTACTGGGGATTCTGGAGCTCCTCGGTCCGCACCACGAGGTGGCGCACGCCGAGGAGCTCGGCGAGGCGCGTCGCCTCCTCCAGCTCGCGCGCCGGGTACGTCTCGGAGTCCGCCGTGACGAGCAGCGCGCGCGCGCCGAGCGCGTCCTTCGCCGCCCGCGCGAGGAGGGTCGAATCCACGCCCCCCGAAAAGGCGACGACGACGCTCTCCATCCCGCGCAGGAGCTCGACCAGCCGCCCGTACTTGGCCCCGGAGTCGCTCACTGCTCCAACCTTATCAGGTCGTGGAAGGCCGCGTACCGGTCGGCGATATCCGCGGGCCCGAGCCGCGTCAGCCGTTTCAGCGAGAAGTCCTCGACGGTGAACGACGCCATGACCGAGCCGTACACGAGCGCGCGCCGCATCGCCGCCGCGTCGGTCCGCTCCTGCGCCGCGAGGTAGCCCATGAACCCGCCGGCGAACGTGTCGCCCGCGCCGGTCGGGTCGTAGACGGACTCGAGCGGATAGGCCGGCACGAAGAAGAACGCGCCGTCCGTCATCATGAGGGCGCCGTACTCGCCGCGCTTGACGACGACGGTCCGCGGGCCTATCGCGGCGATCGCCCGCGCCGCGCGGACCAGGTTGGGCTCGCTCGCCAGCTGACGCGCCTCGGCGTCGTTGATCGTGACCACGTCCGACTCGGCGAGGACCCGCCGGAGCGCCTCCTGCTTGCCCTGGATCCAGAAGTTCATCGTGTCGAGCGCCACGAGGCGGGGACGGGCCTCCATCTGGCGGAGGACGTCGAGCTGGAGCTCGGGATCGATGTTGGCGAGGAAGACGAAGGGCGCACGCCGGAGCCCGTCGCCGAGCGAGGGGCGGAAGTCGGCGAACACGTTGAGCTGCGTGTCGAGGGTCTTCGCCTCGTTCAGGTCGTAGCTGTACTGCCCCGCCCAGCGGAAGGTCCGCCCCCTGGACGTCTTGAGGCCGTCCAGATCGACGCCGCGATCCTGGAGGAGTCGGAGGTGCGCCTCCGGGAAGTCCTCGCCGACCGTCGCGACGAGGCGGACCTGGGTGAAGAAGCTCGCGGCATACGAGAAGTAGGTCGCCGATCCACCGAGGACGTCGTGGACCTTGCCGAAGGGCGTCTCGACGCTGTCGAGCGCGACCGAGCCGACGACGAGGAGGTCACCCACGCCGGCGCCCCGTCGCGGGGAAGTACCGGTCGAGCAGGAGCGCGAGCCGCTTCCGCGTCTTCGGCGGGAACGCCGTGGGGCTCGTGATCACGGCGTTCGCGAGGAGGTGCCCGCACGCGCACGTCCGGGGCGGCGCGAGCGTCGGGAGCGCGCCGCGGAGGACGTCCTTCGCCGTCCTGACGTTCTTCAGGAGGTTCTGCACCACCGCCTCGACCGAGACCGCCTCGTGCGTCTCGTGCCAGACGTCGTAGTCGGTCGCGAGCGCCAGCGTCGCGTAGCAGAGTTCGGCCTCGCGCGCGAGCTTCGCCTCCGGCATGTTCGTCATGCCGATGACGTCCACCCCCCAGTCCCGGTAGACGCGCGACTCCGCTTTCGTCGAGAACTGCGGCCCCTCGATGCAGAGGTAGGTGCCGCCGCGGTGGACCGTCGCCCCGGTCTGGCGCGCGGCCTTCTCGAGGACCGTCGCGAGGTCGGGGCAGACGGGCTCCGCCATCCCCACGTGGGCGACGATGCCGTCGCCGAAGAACGACGAGACGCGGCGGCGAGTCGCGTCAAAGAACTGGTCGGGGATGACGAGGTCGAGGGGGCGGATCGCCTCCCTCATGCTGCCGACCGCCGAGATCGAGATCACCCACTCGGCGCCGAGCGCCTTCAAACCCCAGACGTTCGCGCGGAAATTCAGCTCCGTGGGCAGGACCCGGTGGCCCCGGCCGTGGCGCGGCAGGAAGATCACGCGCCGCCCCGCGAACCGCCCGACGCAGTAGGCGTCCGACGGCTCGCCGAAGGGCGTGCGCACGCGGCGCCAGCGGACGTCCGTCAGCCCCTCGAGCTCGTAGAGCCCGCTGCCGCCGATGATCCCGATCGCCGCCTCGCCTGCGGCTGCGGCTCGCACTGCCACTTTCACAGGCTCGCCTCGCACGGCGGGGCCCCAGCCCCGCGGCGTGCTGCGGCTCGCACTGCCACTTTCATAGGCTCGCCTCGCACGGCGGGGCCCCAGCCCCGCGGCGTGCTGCGGCTCGCACTGCCATCACGCGAGCTCTCCGAGCGTCCGGTCGCGCTCCGCGGCCGTCACGCGCACGCGGGCGAGGCCGCCCGTCAGCGCGCCGGATCCCTCGAAGCAGACCTCGACGTAGCTGCCGGTGAGGCCGGTGAGCCACCCGGTCGCGCGGTCCCGCGTCTCGAGCACCAGCGCCTCCTCGACGCTCCCGACCAGCCGGCGACGGAACTCGAGGTTCTTCTCCCGCGCGAGCTCACGGAGCACGCGCGCCCGGCGGCCGACCGTCCGCGCGTCCACCGTGCCGGTGAAGCGCGCGGCCTCGGTCCCCTTCCGAGCCGAGTACGGGAACACGTGGAGGTAGGAGAACGGCAGCGTCTCGATCAGGCGCACGGTCTCGCCGAAGTCCGCGTCGCTCTCGCCGGGGAACCCCGTGATGAGGTCGGCGCCCAGGCCGAGCCGCGGGATCGCCGTGGCGAGGCGCTCGACGAGCCCGCGGTACATCGCCACGTTGTACGGCCGCCGCATGCGTCTCAAGACGCCGTCGCTCCCACTCTGGAGCGGGATGTGAAAATGCGGCGCGACAACCGGCGAGCCCGTCACGACCTCCAGCAGCTCGGGAGTGAAGTAGGGTGGCAGGACCGAGGACAGTCGGACCCAACGGAGCCCCGGAATGTCGGCGAGCCGCCGGAGGAGCGCCGCGAGGGTGGTCCGCGGAACGAGGTCAGCGCCGTAATGGCCCGTGTCGACCCCGGTCAGCACGACCTCGGGATGGCCGGTCTCGACGAGCTGGCGCGCCTGGTCGAGCACCACCTTGGGCTCGAGGCTCCGGCTGGCACCTCGGGCGAAGGGCACGATACAGAAGGCGCAGCGGTGCTGGCAGCCGTCCTGGACTTTGAGAAAGGCGCGCGACCTGCCGTTGATCCGCGCCAGCGGAGTCACGTCGAGCGTCCGCGCGCGGGCGACGTCCCCAACGTGGACGCGCTCGGTGACGTGGCTCTCGAGCAGGTCGGGCAGCCGATGCTTGTCCGCGTTACCGACGACCAGATCCACCTCGCCGAGCCGGGCGACGTCGTCCGGGCGCGTCTGGGCCCAGCAGCCCGTCACGACGAGCCGCGCGCGCGGACTCACCCGGGCCGCGCGCCGGATCGCCTGGCGGTCGGAGAACTCGGCGCGCGCAGTCACCGCGCACGTGTTCACGACGACCACGTCCGCCGGCTCGCCGAAGGGCACCGTCCGGAAGCCGCGCGACTCGAGCACCGTCTGGAGCTGCCGGGTGTCCACCTGGTTGAGCCGGCAGCCGAGCGTCGCGAACGAGACGGTGCGCGGGCTCACGCGGGGATCGGCTCCCTCAGCTGGCCGCACGCGGCGCCGATGTCTTCGCCCTTGCTCCACCGGACCGTCGTCGTGATCTCCGCATCGAGCAGGATCGACTGGAACGCGAGGATCCGCGCGAGCGGCGGCCGGCGGAACGGGGACCCGTCCCAGTCGTTGAAGGGAATCAGGTTGACCTTCGCCCGGACACCGCGGAGGAGCCGGACCAGGCGTCCGGCGTCCTCGGGCGAGTCGTTGATACCGTCGAGCATGACGTACTCGAAGAAGACGCGCTGGCGCGGCGCGAGCGGGTACTTCCTCACCGCCGCGACGAGCGTCTCGACGCTCCACGAACGGTTGACCGGCATGAGCTGCGATCGGACCTCGTCGGACGCGGCGTGGAGCGAGATCGCCAGGTTCACCTTGAGGTTCTCGCGACCGAGCTTCTCGATCCCGGGCACGAGCCCCACGGTCGAGACGGTGATCCGCCGCGGCGAGTAGCCGAGGCCGAGCTTGGCGTCGGTGAGGATCCGGAGCGTCTGGACGAGCGCCGCGTAGTTGGCGAGCGGCTCCCCCATTCCCATGAAGACGATGTGGGTCACCCGCTGGCCACCGTCGCAGAGCCGGTTGGCGGCGAGGACCTGGCCCAGGATCTCGGCGGCGGTCAGGTTCCGCTCGAGACCCATCACACCCGTCAGGCAGAACCGACACTCGAACCCGCAGCCGACCTGAGTGGAGACACAGAGGGTGAGGCGGTTGTCGTCGGGCATGAGCACCGAGCTGATCCGGCTCCCGTCGCCCAGACGGAAGACGAGCTTTCGGCTGCCGTCCTGGGAGGCGGTGACGCGCTCGGGCTCCGGGACGTGAATGGTGGCCCGCTCGGCGAGCCGGGCGCGGAAGTCCTTCGGGAGATCACTCATCGTGTCGAGGTCGAAGACGCTCTTGCGATAGATCCACGTCGCGAGCTGGCGCCCGCGGTACCGCGACGCGCCCAGCTCGACCGCGAGATCTTCGAGCTCATTCGGCAGGAAACCGACGAGATTCACAGACTCGCCTCGCCTCCGGCTGCGGCTCGCACCGCCACATTCACGGACTCGCCTCGCCTCCGGCTGCGGCTCGCACCGCCACATTCACAGCTGGAAGAATAACACGGGCGATCGCGCGAGAATTTTCCACAACGGCTGCGACCGACCCGTGGATAACCAGGTGCGTAAGGGAAATCGCGGATGGATTTTCAGCGCGTTAGAGCGTCTCGCTCATTCGCTGAGCACCTCGGATCCTGCCAGGAGCCCGTCGATCTTCTGGGGCAGGCCGAAGAGCCGCAAGCGGTCGCCCGCGCGCAGGACCGTGTCGGCGGTCGGATGAAGCACCATCTCGCCACTCGCGCGCGTCACGGCGACGACCGTCACTCCGAAGCGCTCGCGAACGCGCGCTTCGCGCAGGGATTGATCCACGAGATCTCCGCCACGGAGCGTGACCTCGTGAAGCCGCGGCAGCCCCGCACCGGGGATCTCGCCGCCGGCGTCCAGGCTCTCCATAGCGCCGCGATACCGGTTGAGGTACGCGAGCACCTGGTCTCGAGGCAGCGACAGGCGCTCGAGGGCGTGGCGGATCAGTGTGGCCGCAGCCTCGAGCTCCGGCTGGATCACCTCGGCGGCGCCCTCTTCCGCCAGCCGGTCCCGCCCTGCGAGGTCCCATGCGCGCGCCAGGACGGGGGCTCCAGGGTTGAGCGCGCGCAGACGGCGCACCGCGAGTCGGGCCCGCTCGGTCTCGGGGACCGTCAGGATCACGAGCGCGGCTCGCTCCGCCCGAGCCGCCGCCAGGATGATCCGCTGGGCGGCGTCGCCGAAGACGGCCGGCACACCGCGCGCCCGGAGGCTCTTAACGATGTCGGGGTCGGTCTCGATCGCGACGTACGGCACGCCGAACGTTTCCAACGCTTCACCGATGGCGCTGCCGACCCGCCCGAACCCACAGACGACGACGTGGCCCTGGAGCGCGCCCGATGATCTCGAGCCCGCCGCCGGTGCCGGCGCCTGGGCATGGGCCAGGCGCGCCCGGCCGATCCACATCGGGACGAGCCTGACCAGCGCGGCGTTGATCAGGATCGTCACCAGCGACGCGGCCAGCGTCGCGTTGTAGATGTCGGCGCCCACGTGACCCGCTTGGCGCGCAACCTGGACCAGAATGAAGGAGAACTCACCGATCTGAGTGAGCCCGACGCCCACCAGGAGCGCGGTCCACAGCGGCTGGCCGAAGACGAGAGCGACGGTCGTCCAGATCACGAACTTGCCGACGATGACGAGCCCGAGTAGGGCCCCGAGCAGGGGCAGGCTCGTGGCAATCGTCCTCAGATCGATGAGGGCGCCGACGGTGACGAAGAAGAGTGCCACGAACGCGTCGCGAAGCGGCAGGAGGCGTGCGAGCGTCTCGTGGGCGTAGTCCGACTCGTTGATGAGGAGGCCCGCCAGGAAGGCCCCGAGCGCCAACGACAGCCCCGCCGCCTGGGTGAGCGCCGCGGCGCCGAGCGCGACAGCGAGCGCGACCAGCAGGAAGAGCTCGTCGTTGCGCGTCTTGGCGACGAGGGTGAGGAGGCGCGGCAGGATGCGACCGGCGAGGAAAAAGAACGGCACCAGGATCGCCGCGGCCGTCGCGAGGGCCTTCCCCAGCGCAAGGATGTCGCCGCCGTGCAGGCCGCCGATGGCCGGGATGAGCACGATCAGGACCACCACGGCCAGATCCTCGACCAGGGTGATCCCGATCATCACCCGCCCGTGCCGCGAGCGCAGCTCACCGCGGTCGAGGAGGAGCCGGGCCAGGACCATCGTGCTGGCGACGGACACGACCATCCCCACGATCGCCCCCTCCAGCAGGCTCCAACCGAGGGCGGCGGCTGTGGCGAGCCCGAGCGCGATGGACAGAACGATGCCGAGGGGTCCGCCGAGGACCGCGACCCACTTCACGCGCATGAGGTCCTTCAGCGAGAACTCGATTCCGAGCGAGAACATCAGGAGCACGACGCCGATCTCAGCAAAGAGCTCGAAGGTGTGGACGTCGGAGATGGAGGGTCCGGGGGTGAGCGGGCTCACCAGGAGCCCGCCGGCCACATAGCCCAGGATCAGGGGCTGGCGCGCAAGCCAGGCGAGCCCCCCGCCCAGAACCGCGGCGACGAAGACGTACGCGAGGTCACGGAACAGGATCGGGTCGGCGACCATGAATACTCTATGACCTCAGCAGGAGGTAGAGGTCGAGCAGATTCGTGTTCGTCGGCCCGGAGACCAGCAGGTCGCCGCTCGCCCGGAGGAACCGGTGGGCGTCGTTGTCCTCGAGCGCTCTCGCTGGATCGACTCCCGCCCTGCGCCCACGCTCCAGGCTCCCGCCGTCCACGATCGCCCCGGCGGCGTCCGTCGGGCCGTCGGTGCCGTCGGTGCCCGCGGCGAGCACCGTGACGGGACCGCCGGACCGCATCGAGAGGGCGGCGGCCAGGGCGAACTCCTGGCATCGGCCACCCCTGCCCCCGCCCTTCACGGTCACCGTCGTCTCACCGCCGGCGACCAGACACGCGGGCGGCTCGAGCTGCCGCGCCCGGGCGACCAGCTCGCGCGCGACCTCGCGCGCCTCGCCCTGGACTTCCCGGCCCAGAAAGTGCGTCCGGTAGCCGAGGCGCTGCGCGCTCGCCATCGCCGCGTCGGTGATCAGCGCGTTGTTCCCGATGACCAGGTTCCGCACGCGGTCGAAGACCCGGTCACCGGGCTTCGGCGTCTCCTCGATCGCGCCGCGGATGCCCGCGTCGAGGCGCTCGCGCACCGAGGCCGGCGCGCGGTCCCGCACCCCACGGCGCTCGAGGACCTCGCGCGCGGTCGCGAACGTCGTCGGGTCGGGCGCGGTCGGTCCCGAGGCGATGACGTCGACGGGGTCGCCGATGACGTCGGAGAGCGCGAGGGTGACCACGGTCGCGGGCCACGCCGCGCGCGCGAGGAGCCCGCCCTTGAAGCGCGAGAGGTGCTTGCGGACTGCGTTCAGCTCGCCGATCGTGGCGCCAGCCGCCAGGAGGAGGCGAGTCACGTGCTGCTTCTCCTCGAGCGTGACGGGCGGCGCCGGCGCGGGCGTGAGCGCCGAGCCGCCGCCGGAGACAAGAACGAGCACGAGGTCGTCCTCGCGCGCCCGGGCGGCCAGCTCGAGCAGGCGTGCGGTGGCCGCGAGGCCGCGGGCGTCGGGCACCGGATGGCCGGCTTCGGCGAGCCGGATCCGTCGGAGCGGCGCTGTGTAGCCGTCCTTGACGACGACGAAGCCCTCGCCGATCCGGTCGCCCAGAACGTCCTCTGCCGCCCGCGCCATCGCGCCGCTCGCCTTCCCGCAGCCCAGGACCACGACGCGCGCGTGACCCGGCTCGACGTGGAGGTGGGCCCGGACGAGCGGGCTCACATCGCCGGCCGCGAGGGCGGCCTGCCAGATCGCGCGCGCGTGCTCGCGCGCGCTCACGACGAGAGCTTGAGGAGGCGCTCCCCCGCGTCCCGAAGCACGTCGTCGGTCTTCGGGAAGCAGAACCGGATCGTGGAGCACCCCCTGCGAATTCCTAAGGATTTGGCCCGTCCAGGTTGGCCGGAGGCGGCACTAGAGTGCATCTCGCGTCAATCTACGTCAACGGCGAAGGCGCGGGCCACGCCAGAATCGCGTCGGAGGGGCGACACCATAGTGGGCCATTCCCTCGGTCTCGCCTTTTCCCACGAATTCGGAATTGAGCTGCAAATCTCACCGGACCGTATGAGAAACTCTCTTGGCGAATCATTCAGCTTACTCGGCAAGGGATGTAATCCATCATACGCCCCGAAGAATCGGAGCCCCTGACGAATGGGCCATAAGACTAGGTCTCGCAAGCTAGAAGCGGCCGCCAGGTCCCAACACCCAGGGCGGTTCCGAAGTGGCAGTCATGAGCCGGCCCGGACCGGGGCGGCAAGTCCTCGGAGCAATGCCTCGGTCGCACTCGCGTCGGCCCAGGAATGGGTCCGCTGGCTTGTGCCACTGCTGGTTGTCCTCTGCACGCTCGCCGCCTTCCTGCCGACGCTGCAGAACCACTTCGTGAACTGGGACGATGACAAAAACTTCTTAGACAACCATCATTATCGGGGTCTCACCTGGCAACAACTGTCCTGGATGTGGACCACGCACCTGGGCCACTACATTCCCCTCACGTGGATGACGCTCGGCATGGACTACCTGCTCTGGGGCATGAATCCCGTGGGGTATCATCTGACCAGCCTCCTCCTGCACGCCACGAGCGCGGTCGTCTTCTTCTTCTTAGCCCGTAGGTTTCTGACCCTTGCTCTGCCCCGAGCCTCTGGACGAGGTCACGCGCTCACGGTGTCGGCGGGGTTTGCCGCCCTCGTGTTCGCGATCCATCCCCTGCGCGTCGAATCCGTCGCCTGGGTCACGGAACGGCGCGATGTGCTCTCGGGCCTCTTCTTCTTGCTGACGATCCTGGTGTACCTCCGGTCCTGCGAGCGGCCGGAGCTCGGCCGATGGTGGTATGGCCTATCCGTGGCGTTGTTCGGCTGTGCCCTCCTCTCGAAATCGATGGCGGTCAGTCTTCCCGTCGTGCTGTTGATCCTGGAGGTCTATCCGCTCCGACGGCTCGGCGGGTCCCTCGGATGGGCGAGCGCGTCCGCACGGCGGGTCTACGTGGAGAAGATCCCGTTCGTCCTGCTGGCCGCTGCCGCATCGGCGCTCGCCCTCCTGGCGCAGCTCTCGAGCCGCGCCATGGTCTCCGTGGCTCACTTGAGCGCGCTGGACCGGCTCGTGGTCTCGGCGTACGGATTGAGCTTCTACCTCTGGAAGACGGTCGTGCCCCTGAACCTCTCGCCGCTCTACATGCTGCCGCAGACGGTGAATCCCGCGGCGACGCCGTTCATCGTGAGTTACGGCGGGGTGCTTGCCGTCACGGCGATCGCGCTGGCCCTCCGCCGTCGACGGCCCGGCCTGCCGGCGGCGTGGCTGGCGTACGTGGTCGTCCTCCTGCCGGTGCTCGGCATCGCTCAGAGCGGCCCGCAGATTGCGGCCGATCGATATACCTATCTCGCCGCCCTCGGATGGGCGATCCTGGCCGGTGCCGGCCTGTTGTCCTGCTGGCGCCTCTCCACGAGCTCGACGACAGGGGCACCGGCGACGTGGGGGCTTGCCGGTATTGCCACGGGGGTCGTCATCGCGTTGGGAGTCCTCACCTGGAACCAGGTCCAGGTCTGGCATGACTCGGAGAGGCTCTGGACCCATGCCCTTGCCGTTGACCCCAACTCTTTCATGGCCCACAACAACCTGGGATACGCGCTCGATCGTCAAGGCAAGCTGGCCGAGGCAATTGAACACTATCGGCAGGCCCTGCGCATCAAGCCCGACTATGCCGAAGCGCACAACAACGTGGGCCACGCGCTGGATGGCCAGGGCAAGTCAGCCGAGGCGATCGAACACTTCCAGCAGGCCTTGCGCATCCAGCCCGAGACTGCCGAAGCCCACGTCAACTGGGGCCTGGCGCTCGATCGTCAAGGCAAGCCGGCCGAGGCGATCGAACACTTGCAGCAGGCCCTGCGCATCCAGCCCGAGAATGCCGAAGCGCACAGCAATTGGGGCGTGGTGCTCGGCCAGCAGGGCAAGCCGGCCGAGGCGATCGGACACTTCCAGCAGGCCTTACGCATCAAGCCCGACTATTCCGAAGCGCACAGCAACTGGGGCGTCGTGCTCGGTCAGCAGGGCAAGCCAGCTGACGCTATCGAACATTTTCGGCAGGCTCTGCGCATCCAGCCTGAGAATGCCGAAACCCACAACAACTGGGGCGTGGCGCTCACTCAGCAAGGCAAGCCGGCCGAGGCGATTGAGCATTTCCGGCGGGCCCTGCGCATCCAGCCCGAGAATGCCGACGCCCACAACAACTTGGCAAGGGCGCTGGCTCAGCAAGACAAGGCCAGATAGTAAGGTTCGGTGCACCGGCTGAGGAGCGGTCGGGACGCGCTGGAGGGCACGAGGCGCAAGAGCAGTTACGACTGCAGTTTAAGGAGACGCTCCCCCGCGTCCCGAAGCACGTCGTCGGTCTTCGGGAAGCAGAACCGGATCTTCGTTCGGCCGAGCTCGGAGTGGGCGTAGAACGACGAGCCGGGCACCGTCGCCACCCCCACGCGCTTGATCAGCCACATCGCGAACGCCGCGTCGTCCTCCACGCCGTACTGCTTGAGGAAGTTGGTGACGTCGGTGAGGATGTAGTAGGCGCCCCGGGGCTTCCAGGCGACGAACCCCGCCTTCTCGACGTAGCCGTAGAGGAGGTCGCGCCGCGCCTGGTACTCGGCCCGAAGACGCGCGTAGTACGCGCCCGGCAGCGCGAACGCCGCCACCGCGGCTTCTTGCAGCGGGTGGGGCGCGCCGACGGTGACGAAATCGTGTGCCCGCCGGATGCCGTCGCTGAGCTCGGCTGCCGCGATCGCGTAGCCGATCCGCCAGCCCGTCACCGAGTACGACTTCGAGATTCCCGAGATCGTCACCGTGCGCTCCGCCATTCCCGGGAGGGTCGCGATCGGTGTGTGGTCGAGGCCATCGTAGACGATGTGCTCGTAGATCTCGTCGGTGATCGCGAGCAGGTCGTGCTCGCGGCAGAGCGTCGCGATCGTCTCGAGCTCGGCGCGAGAGAAGACCTTTCCCGTCGGGTTGTTCGGGCTGTTGAACACGATCGCGCGCGTCCGGGGGGACACCGCCCTCGCGAGGCGGTCGGGGTCGAAGCCGAAGTCGGGCGGCTCGAGGGGGACGAAGACGGGCTCGGCGCCCGAGATGATGCACCCGGGTCCGTAGTTCTCGTAGAAGGGCTCGAAGACGATGACCTCGTCGCCGGGGTTCAGGACCGCCAGGAGCGTCGAGAGCATCGTCTCGGTCGAGCCGCAGCAGACGGTCACGTTCCGCTCGGGATCGACGTCCATACCGTAGAACTTCGCGTACTTGTCGGCGATGGCACGGCGGAGCCGGGGCGTACCCCACGTGATCGCGTACTGATGGAAGTCGCCGTCGATCGCCGCGTGGGCGGCCTCGATCAACTCGGGAGGCGGCGGGAAGTTCGGCATGCCCTGCGCGAGGTTGACGCCCCCGACCTGGCCCACGACGCGCGTCATCTCGCGGATGACGGACTCGGTGAATCCCTGAACCCGTCGTGAGATCCTGGCCGAGCTCACGCGCCCGCCGCCGCGTTCGTGAGCACGTGGGACGCGGGGCGCCGGAGGGGGCGAGAGGGCCCCTTGGAGACCCGTGCTTCTGGGCACTGCGTCGGTCGCACGCTCAAATCGCTAGGCGACGGTTGAAGCGGACGGCGTGGTCGACAAGGGGCCCTCCGACCCCTCCGGTGCGCAACGCTTGCGCGGCGTGTTCACGGGACGATGACGTCGCGCTCGATGGGATCGACCTGCACGCCCCTGCCCTTGAGCCACGCGACGGCGCGCTCGAGCGCGCCCTCGTCGCCCTCGAGCTCGAGCGCCATCCATCCGTAGTCGGCCTTCACCTCGGCGCGCCGGATGTTGGGGATGAGGTCGAAGTCCTTGACCAGGTGGTAGACGATCGGCTGCTGGATGAGCTCCGGGGGAAACGTCAGCCGCACGCGTATGCGCGGCATCGTGAGCACCGGCTCAGCGGCCCCCGGCGATGGCGGGAACGATCGAGACCTGGTCGCCGTCCTTGAGCGTGGTCTTCTTCGACTGGAGGAACCGGATGTCCTCCTCGTTGACGTAGATATTGATGAATCGCCGCAGCTCGCCGGACTCGTCCATGAGTCGTTCCTTCAGCCCAGGGAACTGGCGCTCCAGGTCGTCCACCAGGCCCTCGACCGTGTGGCCCTTGGCCTGGACCTCGGCGTTGCCCTTCGTGATCGAGCGGAGCGGGGTCGGGATCCGTACGAGCACCGGCATGCGGGTTCCTCCTACGTCGCGTGGGACTTGAGGTCGGCCAGCGCGCGGTCGAAGGCCGAGAGCGACGGCTTGATCCTGACGTGTGCTTCGAGGCGATCGTAGAGGGCGTCCGGCGTCTTGAGGCCGTTGCCGGTGATGCAGATGACGATCGATTCGGTCCTTTGGATCACCCCGGCTTCGATGAGCTTCTTGGCGGCTGCGAGGGTGACGCCGCCCGCGGTCTCGGTGAAGATGCCCTCGGTCCGCGCCAGCAACAGCATCCCCTCGACGATCTCCTCGTCGGTGGTGTGGGCGCCGTAGCCCCCCGACTCCTTCACGGCCTTGTACGCGTAATAGCCGTCGGCCGGGTTGCCGATCGCCAGCGACTTCGCGATCGTGTTCGGCCGCACCGGCACGAGCACGTCCGAGTCGTTCCGGATCATCGTGACGATCGGCCCACAGCCGGCCGCCTGCGCGGCGTGCATCTTCGTCGTCACCGGTCCGGCGATGAGCCCGAGGGTCTTGAGCTCCTTGATGCCCTTCCAGATCTTCGTGATGAGCGACCCGCCGGCGCACGGCACGATAATATGTCCGGGCGCGCGCCAGCCCAGCTGTTCGATGATCTCGAATCCGTAGCTCTTGGACCCCTCGGAGTAATACGGTCGAAAGTTCACGTTCACGAACGCCCAGCGGTACTTGTCAGCGATCTCCGAGCACAGCCGGTTGACCTCGTCGTAGGTGCCGTGCACGGCCACCAGAGTCGGGTTGTAGACGAGCGTGGCGAGGACCTTGCCCTGTTCGAGGTCGGCCGGAATGAAGATGTAGGACTTGAGCCGGCCCTCGGCGGCGTGGGCCGCCACGGAATTGGCGAGGTTGCCCGTGGACGCGCAGGCGACCGTGTCGTAGCCGAACTCCTTCGCCTTGGTCACCGCGACCGCGACGACGCGGTCCTTGAACGACCACGAGGGGTGGCAGACCGAGTCGTTCTTGACCCAGACCTCCCGGCAGCCGAGCTCGTCGGCGAGGTTCTGCGCACGGATCAGCGGTGTGAACCCGACGTGGTGGCCGACGGCGACGTCGCCCTCGACCGGCAGCAGGTCCTTGTACCGCCACATCGAGGGCGGCCCGGCGGCGATCGACTCGCGCGTGACGATGGTCTGGAGCGTGTCGTACCGATAATCGACCTCGAGAGGACCGAAGCAGAACTCGCAGACGTGGACGGGGGTGGCCGGGTAGCGACGGCCGCACTCACGGCACCGCAGGCCGTTCAGCTTCTCCATCGGGCCGTCTCCATCGGTAGGGGATTTGAGCCCCGCGTTTTGCTCCACCGACAGCAAGACATTTCCACCACTTAACACTCAACGTCGGGCGAAGTCAATCGAGTCACTCGTCGGGCTTGATCGTGTGGGTGAAGAGGACCGCGCCCTCCTCGTCGTAGAGCCGGACCGTGAGGTGGGCGGGCTCGAGCGTGACCTCGCCGAAGTTGTTGACGCCGCTCCGGGCGAAGAGGGAGCGCGGGTTCAGGCCCTCGTCGAGCGGCCGCGGCCGGCCAAATCGAGCTGAGAGCGGGCCCGCGACGAACTCGTGGAACGACCACCCTGGCGCCGGGTGATGGCGGATGATCTCGGCGTGGTGGACGTCGGCCACGACGAAGGCGAGGTTCTTCACGCCGCGCTCGCGGAGCTGGCGGAGGAGCGCGTCCCGCTCGACCGCGAAGCCCGTCCCGCCCTCCTGGGGCGTCCCGTAGACGCTCGCGTTCGACCAGGAGTCACGCCGCGCCGGGCTCCCGGTCGGGATCGAGAGTGGCACACTCGAGACGACCACCTTCCAGGTGGCGGTCGACGCGGAGACGCTGTCGACGAGCCAGCGGCGCTGCGCCGCGCCGAGCATGGTCTTGCCGGGGCCGTCGGGCGCCGCGTTGGGGCTCCGGTACTGGCGCGTGTCCAGGATGAACACCTCGAGGAGCCGCCCCCAGCGGAACTTCCGGTACAGGCGGGTGGGCTCGTCATCCGGAGGCACGATCGGCCAGTACTCGAGGAACGCGCGCCGCCCCGTCGGCATCAGGGGCTCGGTGGGGCCCGAGAAGTCGTTTCGCACCTCGTGGTCGTCCCAGATCGCGTCGACCGACGTCGCCCGCAGAAGCTCCTGCAGGGCCGGGTCCTCGCGCTGGTAGCGATGGCGCGCCCGGTACTGGTCGAGCCGCGTCGCGACGAAGTCGGCGCCCGGCACGACACCCGGCCGGTCGCACTTGATGTCGGCGTAGATCGTGTCGCCGACGAACAGGAAGAAGTCGGGCCGGGTGAGCGCCATCGTCCGGAAGATCCGGTAGCCGCCGTCCATCGGCCGGCAGAAGCCGCCGCCGCCGAGGTCGCCGCTCCAGAGGAACCGCACCCTGGCGCGTGCGTCGGCGGCGGGCGCCGTCACGAACTGGCCCGTCACCGTCTCCCCGCCCCCCCGCGCCTGCCAGGCGTAGCGCGTGGCCGGGGTGAGCCCCGACAGAACGAGCTTGCCGGTGAAGTCCGCCCGGCGCGTGATCTCGAGAGTGCCTCGGGCGCCCCCCTCGCCCGCGGCGGGCTTGAGGCTCACCGCCACCTCGCCGGGGGCAGGAAGCCTGGCCCACACGACGGCCGTGGTGGCGGTGACGTCGCCGATCGTGACGAGGAGCGCCGGCCCAGTGCCGCCAGCGGGTCCCGGCGCCAGGGCGACGAGGACGAGGGCCGCAGCGAGAACCTGCACCGGGGCGCCCGGGGCGCACCTACCCATCGCCGCTCAGGCGCGATGCCGTCTCCTCCGCGCGTTCAGCGGCGAGTCGACCCGACCACAAGCCGAACACCGGCCAGCTCGACGAAGTGGCGGAAATCGGAATCCCGTGTCACCAGCGGCAGGTCATGATCCAGGCACGCTTGAGCGATCAGCGTGTCAGCGAGCCGGGCCCGGCGTCCGCGCGCAAGAAGGCGAGCTCGGAGCAGCCCCGCGCGCTGCCAGAAGCCGTCGGCCACCTCCAGCATCGGCAGCTGCATGAACAGGCCCTTCACCGGCTCGCTGACCTTCGGATCGCTGAGCAACTCGGTGAGGACTACCGGTGGCAAGGCCGCCTGGGCGTGCTCGAGCGCGAGGCCCACAGCGTCGACGTCCGGGCCCGCGGCGCCGGAGAGGTAGGCGACAAAGGAACTCGTGTCGATCGCGATCAGGCGCGGTCCTCACGAAGCGCCCGAAGGTCGACCGAGAATTTGACGCGGCCGCGTAGCGCCCGTAGCTTCTCGTAGGCCGCACTCGCCGCAACCAGGGTGAGGCCCTGCCGAATCGTGGCGCTCACGCCCTTGCCGGTACGCTCCTGGGCGCGCCGAAGCAACGTCGGGTCGACGTGCACGGTCACCTTCTGGCTCTTCATGACGCCCACAGTACCAGCCAGCTTGCCGTAACACAATACGGCAAGTCGGTCCGTTCGAGCGCGGGCCTCGCCCGCGCAATCCTGTTCTGTAGGGGGAGGCTTCGGAGGGGGCCGTCGAGGCCCCCTCCGACCTAAACCAGCGGGTCGTAGTTGAAGTACTGGCCGGAGGTGACGTTCGGGACGACGTGGTGCTGGAGCGTCCCGGGGAAGATGTCGATCAGCTTCTCGACCGTCCAGCCCTCGGCGTCGTGGACCCGCATGATCGGGCGGTGATGGCCGAAGAGCATGATCTCCTTGCCGCGCACGCCGAAGATCTGGCCGGTGATGTCCTTGGCCTGGTCGGTCGCCAGGAACGCGGCGACCGGGGCGATGTGGGCGGGCGACAGCTGCTTGATCTTCTCGACCCGCGCCTTCTGCGCCTCGGTCTCGGTCGGGATCGTGCCGATCATCCGCGTCCAGGCGAAGGGCGAGATGCAGTTCGCGGTGACGTTGTAGCGCGCCATGTCGAGCGCCGTCACCTTCGTCAGCCCCACGATCCCGAGCTTGGCCGCCGCGTAATTCGCCTGGCCGACGTTGCCGACGAGACCGGAGGTGGACGTCATGTTGACGAAGCGCCCCCACTTCTGTTCCCGCATGAGCGGTGCCGCGGCGCGCGTGACGGCGAACGATCCCTTGAGGTGAGTGTCGATGACGGCGTCCCACTCCTCCTCCGTCATGTTGAAGATCATCCGGTCGCGCAGGATGCCGGCGTTGTTGACGACGATGTCGATGCGGCCGAAGGCGTCGACCGCGGTCCGGACGATCGCCTGCCCACCCGCCATGGACGCCACCGAGTCGTAATTGGCCACCGCCTGGCCACCCGACCGCGTGATCTCGCTCACGACCTCGTCGGCGGGGACGTGGCCGCCGCCGGTTCCGGACTCCGTGCCGCCGTAGTCGTTCACGACCACCAGCGCGCCCTGACGCGCCATGAGGAGCGCGATCTCGCGCCCGATACCGCGCGCCGCCCCCGTCACCACCGCGACCTTGCCCTTGAGCATCATGCGAGAACCCCCCGGCGTCCACAGACTCGCCTCGCCTCCGGCTGCGGCGCGCACGGCCACGCCATCGAGTGCGAAGCGCCGATCACGATAGCACAGCCGGCCCCGGATGGCCGGATCAAGCGGGCGGCCGGCGATGGCGAGCGTCGAGGGCGGCGACGAAGGCGCCGGAGAACACGAACACGATCGCCGAGTAGTAGATGAACATGACGAACGCGACGAGGACGCCGAGCGGGCCGTAGATCTGGTCGTACGTCCCGACCTGCTGGACGTAGAGCCGGAAGAGCTGCTTGGCGGCCTCCCAGAGCACGCTCGCGAGCACCGCGCCCGCCAGCGCCGCGCCCGCTCGCGGGCGCCGTCGCGGGACGAAGCGATACGCGAGATAGAACATGACGACCGAGAGCGAGAGGGAGAGGCCGAAGGACGCGAAGTCGAACCACTGCGGCGGCACGGGCAGCAGCGCATTCATCGCGAGCGCCTGGAGCCCGTGGTAGATCCACGACACCGTGGTCGTGATGAAGAGGAGCATGCTCAGCAGCACGACCAGCGCGGCGTCGGTGACGAGGTTCCGAAAGAAGTTCCGCACGACCCCACCCTCGACCTTCACGCCGAGCAGCCGGTTCAGCACCAGGCGGCAGGCGCCGAAGAGCGGAGTCGAGGCCACGACCAGGACGGCGGTCCCGAGGAGGCTGGACACCGCCCGCGTCTCGACGATCCGCACGAGCACGCGCGCGATCTGCCGCTGGTAGACGGGGAACTGCTGGGTGACCTGTTCCACGATGTGCCGCGACGCCTGCCCCGTCGAGAGGACGAAGCCCATGATCGAACCGCCGAGGATCAGGATTGGGATCAGGCAGACGAGGAAGAAGAACGCGAGGCCGGCGCTGAGCAGGAAGCCGTCGGCTTCGATGAAGCGCGACACGGCTCCCCGGCCTTGCACGCTCAAGAGCTAGAGCTGCCGGAAGAAGTAAGCGCGGTCGCCGCCGAGCACCTCGACCCGACGCACCTTGTTCTCGCGCATCACCTCGAGGATCAGGCGCTCCCCGGGCTCGTGCCGCCAGAGCCGCGTGTAGAGGTCGCGGCGGCTCGCCACCTCCTCCGAGTTCAGCGAGACGATCAGGTCGCCCTCCTGCAGGCCGCCCCGATCGCCCGGGCCGTCGGGTACCACGCCGGCCACGACCACGCCCTCCTCGACCGGGTGGGCGAAGACACCAAGCCAGGCGCGCCGCGGCCGGCTCACGACCCGCCCGTAGCGCAGGAGCTCGGGCTCGTGCTTGCGGTAGTAGTCCGTCGGGATCGCCAGCGAGCTTCGCGCGATCTCGTTCAGGTTCAGGTAGACCACGCCGACCATGGCCCCGGTGAGCGTGAAGAGCCCGCCGCCGCCGAAGCCCGGGTTCGGGGCGCTCGTGACGATCGAGTGGTCCAGGAGGTACTCCCAGTACGCCTCGAACTCGCCGACGTGGATCACGAGCCCGCCCGCGACGCGGCGCTCCTGGGTGCCCGTCGAGGCCAGCGCGATCACGGCGGTGCCGGGCTTGAGCGCGTCGCCGTCACCGAGCGCCGCGGCCGGGAGCCCCTGGCGCTTGACCTTCAGGAGCGCCAGGCCCACCTCGAAGTCCTGGGCGACGATCTCGGCCCGCGTCCGCCGGCCCTTGGCGAATGCGACCTCGATAGACTGGGCGCCCATCACAATGTAGTTCACCGTGAGGATCAGCCCCGACGCGTCGACGACGAGGCCGCTCCCGGAGCGGTCTCCGCCCAGGATCTGGGTCGACGGATGCTCGCGGGCGACGACGGCATGGATGTGGACCACGGGCAGCAGCAGGTGCTTGACGAGCTCGATCGAGGCGTCCATGGGCGACCGGTTAGTTCCGCTTCAGATGATAGCCGAAGAAGTCCTCGACACGGCGTTGCGCGTCCACGAAGGCGGCCGCGTCGAAGCCGACGGTCGCCCCGCAGCACTCGTCCGGCTTGTTCCGGTTGCCGACGTCGGGCAGGTAGGTCTGCCGCTGGTCGACCACGTCGAAGTAGTGGACGGCGCGCGGATAGAGAACGATCGTGGTGTCCGCCCCGCGGCGCCGCATGTTGGCGACCATCTCGACGCAAGGGCCCGGGAGCGTCCAGTCGTCGGCGTCGCCCATCAGGACCAGCAGGGGCCGCGTCACGAGCTCGTTCACCAGCGAGTAGCACCCGCCCGGATAGACGGCGATCGCCGCCGCGAAGCCGGGCGGCGACAGCGTGACGCCCCGCCTCCGCGCGCGCTCGAGGCTCGGGCCGTTCACGGCGGCGATCGAGAACACGCCGCCGTTGGACCAGCCGATGACGCCGACGCGGGTGGGGTCGACGAACGGCTGCGTGTGAAGGAAGCGCAGCGCGCCGCCCGTGTCGTCGAAGCGCTCGGTCGAGGGCAGGTCGGGCGTCTTCGCGTCGCAGCCGTTACCGATCCCACGCGCGGCCCAGCTGTCCACGATCAGCGCGACGTAGCCGCGCTCGCGGAACCAGTGCGCCCAGTCGTGGGTGGACGCGGACACCCCGTGGCAGCCGTGCAGCAACACGACCGCGGGGAACGGGCCGCCGCCTGCGGGGCGCAGCTCCCAGCCCGGCACGCGGAGCGGCGCGCCCGGCGTCAGGTTCGGGAACGCGACGCGAGTGGAGGCGCAGCCGACCAGGGCGAACACAGCGAGCAGCGCCACGGACGGGCGGCGGGGCATGGGGTTGAGGATACACCGAGCCCCGGGTATGCTGGCCCCGTGAATCGCCCCGTCCGCGTCATCGCCTACTCCGACTACCTCTGACCGTGGTGCTTCCCGGCGGCGGTCCGCCTCCGGCGAGTGCGTAAGGAGCTCGGCCCGGTCGTCACGATCGAGTCGCGGGCGTTCCCGCTGCGTCCCGAGCCGGCGCACGGGGTCGGGTTCAAGTCCACCTACCGCGAGGCGGGGTGGCGGCGGTGCGCCGAGATGTCGGCGGCCGACGGCATTCGCTTCACGCCGTGGCCCCACGCGGAGCTCCCGGGCTGGAGCCTGCCTGCCCTGGCAGCGGCCAAGTGCGTCGCCAAGCAGAGCGACGAGCTCTTCGAGCGCGTCCACCACGCCCTGTACGAGGCGTTCTTCACGGAGAGCCGCAACATCGCCGATGCGAAGGAAGTCGCCGCCATCGTCGCCGCCGCGGGCGCCGACATGGAGCGCTTCACCGCCGACTTCGAGGCGGGGATCGGCCGAGACGCAGTCATCGGCGACTACGAGACCGCCGTGAGTGAGCACGGAGTCCGCTCGATCCCGACGGTCATCGTCCCCGACACGGGCCGCGCCCTGGTGGGTCTGTCCGACTACGCCGTCTACCGCGCGGCGGTGGAGGAGGCCCTCGCCTAGCCGCGTGCTCACGCTCGAGCACGCCCCGCTCCTCTTTGGTCGGGACCCGACGCCAGGGCTCCTCGCCTTCGACCTCGTCGAGGGCGGGAGCGCGATCCGCCTCTACCGGCGGCACCAGCATGACGTCCGCGCCGAGACCGTTCCCTTCTCTCCGTTCCTGCTCCTGACGGACCGGGAGCTCGCCGAGTCCACCGCCGGGCTCCTGGCGCTCGAGCCGCTCGACGGACCCGGCGCCTTCCGCTGGCTCGCGCGTTACGGCTCCTGGGCCGACGCCCTCGGCGCGCGCGACCGCTGCCGCGAGACGAGCGGCGCGGCGACGAACGCGCCCGCGGCGCCCTACCGCTTCCTCGCCGATCCCGTCCATCAGTACCTCCTCGTGACCGGACGGACCTCGTTCGGCGGCCTCGCCTTCGGCGATCTCCGGCGGCTGGCGCTCGACATCGAGGTCGTCACGACGCCCGGCTACGAGTTCCCGAGCGCCGCGCGCGCCGACGACCGGATCGTCGCGGTCGCGCTCGCCGACTCGGCAAGCTTCCGTCACGTCGTACGGGGCGACCAGCTCGACGAGCGCGCGCTGCTCGAGGAGTGCACCCGGATCATCAGGGAGCACGACCCGGACGTGATCGAGGGCCACAACATCTTTCGCTTCGACCTGGAGTATTTAGAAGCGCGGGCGCGCCGGCACAGCGTCGGGCTCCGCTGGGGACGCGACGGCAGCGCGCTCCGGAGCCGCGTCGCGCGCCTGCAGATCGCCGAGCGGACGATCAACTATCGGCGCTGGGAGGCCGCCGGCCGGCACGTCGTCGACACCTGGATGCTCGCCCAACTCCACGACGCGGGCACCCGAGATCTACCCGGGTTCGGCCTCAAGGAGCTCGCGCGCCACTTCGGCGTCGCGGCGCCGGACCGCACGTACATCGACGCGTCGCAAGTCGCGCGGACGCTCCGGGAGGACCCCGAGCGGCTCGTGGCGTACGCGATCGACGACGCGGTGGAGACGCTCGGCGTCGCCGCGGTGCTGGCGCCGCCGTACTTCGCGCAGGCGCAGGCCGTCCCGTTCGATTACCAGGCGTGCACGCTGCGCGGCGCGGCTGCGAAGATCGACGCGCTGATGCTCCGCGAGTACCTCCACCGGCGCCACGCCGTGCCCGGCGCGCAGCCGGCCGCGCCGGTCGGCGGAGGCCACACGGTCATCTGCCAGCAGGGTGTCGCCCGCCCGGTCCTCCACGTGGACGTGACGTCCCTCTACCCCTCGCTGATGCTCGCCCACTCGATCGCGCCAGCCTCGGACGCGCTCGGTGTTTTTCCGGCGCTGCTCCGGCACCTCCGCGACTTCCGCGTCCACGCCAAGCGGCTCGCCCGGGAGACGGCCGACCCGGCCGAGCGCGCCCACCTCGGCGCGCTCCAGCAGTCGTTCAAGATCCTGATCAACGCCTTCTACGGCTACCTCGCATTCAGCGGCGGCCACTGGAACGACTACGACGCGGCCAACCGCGTCACGGCCGAGGGGCGCGCCGTCGTCGCCTCGCTGCTCGAACGGCTCACCGGGCTCGGCGCGACGCCCGTCGAGGCGGACACGGATGGCGTCTACTTCGTCCCCCCGCCGGGTCACCGGCCGGACGATGACGATGCCCTGCTCGAGCGGGTCGCCGCCGGGCTCCCCTCCGGGCTCCAGCTCGAGCTCGACGGCCGCTACGCGGCGATGTTCAGCTACAAGATGAAGACCTATGCGCTCCTGGACGAGCGCGGGCGATTCAGCCTCAAAGGCTCCGCGTTCCGTTCGCGCGGCATCGAGCCGTTCCAGCGGCGAATCATCGAGGAGGTGGTCCGCGCGCTCCTCGACGGTCGCCCGGAGGAGGTCCGACGGATCATCGACCGCCGGCTCGACGACTTCGCGGCCCACCGCGTGGACGTGCGCGCCTTCGCCCGAACGGAGACGCTCCAGGAGTCGCTCGACGCCTACCGGCTCAGAGTCAACGCCGGCGTGCGGCCGGTCTCCGCGGTGTACGAGCTGGCCGCCACGGCGGGACGCGCGCTCGAGCCGGGCGACCAGATCTCGTATTACGTGACCGGCCGCGGCGCCGGCGTGGCAGTCAACGAGCACGCGAAGCTCGCCAGCCAGTGGGATCCGACGCGCCCCGACGAGAACCTCGAGTATTACCAGGCCAAGGTGCGGGAGATCTGGGAGCGCTTCCGACCGTTCACGGAGTTCGACGGGCTCCGGCCGTACGTCGACGAGCCCGAGCCCCAGCTCTCTCTCTTTTGATCGAGTAGGCTCGGCCTGCGGGCACGGGAGCCGGAGTGGGGGCGGCTCGACCACGCGGCACGCGCGCGCATAGCCCGTCGCGGCTGGGCTCCACCCGGGCGCCTCACGTCCGCATACGACGCGGCGGGAACGGGTCTTGCCCGCCCCCACTCCGGCTCCCGTGCCCCTGACCGAGCGAGAGTCACCAGAGGAGAGAGAGCTGGCGGGGGGTCTTGCCATCGACGGGGCGATCTTCTCGACGGCGGTACTTCATACCGACTGCGTCCGCGACGCGGCGGAAGCGCGCGTTCATCTCGGCGACGTAGTCATTCCGGGCGTAGGCGGAGTCGGCGTAGAGACGCTCATACTCGGGGACGAGCTCCGGGAATTCGGCTCGGAGGAACTCGAAGAACGTCTCGCGCGTGCCGCGCCGGAGGAACAGCACGTTCGACTCTGCGATCTGCGCGCCGGCCTCGCGCGCGCGAACCAGGAGCGCACGCAGATTCGGCTCGCCGTCCGTCAGGCGCGGGAGTACCGGCATGATGAACAGGCGCGTGGGGACCCCCCCGGTGGCCAACGCCGTCATCGCCTCGAATCGGAGATCGGGCCGGGGCGCCCGGGGCTCGAGCCGCCTCGCGAGTGTCTGGTCGAGCGTCGGGATCGAGAAGTTCACCGAGACCTCCGAGCCCGCGGCGAGCTCCCGGAGCAGCGCCAGGTCGCGACGCACGAAGGTCGACTTCGTGGTGATCGAGAGGCGCACGCCGACCACCTTCGCCGCCGCCTCGAGCACTCTGCGGGTGACCTCGAACTTGGTCTCCGCGGGCTGGTAGGGATCCGTCGCGGTCCCGAGGGCGACGAGCAGCCCACTGCGTCTGGCCCGCTTGAGCTCGGCGACGAGCGAGCCCGGGTCGGTCAGCTTCACGTAGATGCGTCGCTCGAACGCCACGGGATCGTTCTCCCCGAGGAACTCGTGGGTGTAGCGGGCGAAGCAGTACTTGCACGCCATCTCGCAGCCCCGGTAGGGGTTGACGGTCCAGCCGAACGGCATCGGTCGGGCGCTGAACCGGTTCACGAGGCTCGCCGCTCGAAGTTCCCGATACTCGACGCCGCGCCGCTCGTCGAACGTCGGCCCCATCCGACTCCGCATCCCCGGTGCTGGAACTCCCGGCTTGATCCCCATAGTCGTCACCTGTTGAGTATAAGTGTCCAAGAAAAAAGCCCGGGGACCACGAGGGATCCCCGGGCCGATCTCTAGCGGCGCCAGCCTCCCCCTGGGGGCCCTCCACCCGGACGCGGACCACGGTCACCGCGAGGTCCGCCGGATCCGCGTTGCGGCTGGGGCCGCGCCTCATCGACCACGAGATTCCGATCTCGGAAGAGGCGTCCGTTCAGCATCTCGATCGCCTTCGTCGCCTCCTCTTTGGTGGCCATCTCGACAAACCCGAATCCGCGCGGCCGTCCCGTGAACTGATCGGTGATGATTCGAACCGTCTCGACGGTGCCGGCCTGCGCGAAGAGCTCGCGGAGATCCTCCTCCGTGGCTTGGAAGGAGAGGTTACCGACGAACAGCTTAGCGGCCATCGCGCGACCCTCCTAGCCCTGACGAAAGCGGCGGAAAAAGGGAGACTTCTTCACAACCTCCCCCTTACGACACCGACAGATTAGTGACAGCGGGTGACGCATGTCAAGGGAACCCTCGCGTCGGACGGTGGGCGACATCAGAGGTAGACCCCGCGGGTCGCCCCGCCGTCCACGGTGATGCAGATCCCGGTGAGGAACGACGCGCGCGCGGAGGCGAGGAAGCAGACGAGGTCCGCGACGTCCTCCGGGCGCGCGATCCGCTTGAGCGGGTACGCGGTCATCGCTTCGGCGCGATGCTGCTCGACCGTCTTCCCCGCCGCCGCAGCCTGCTGTGCGATCAGCCCCTCCCAGCGCTCCGTCGCCGTCGCGGCGGGTGAGACCGCGGTGACGAGAATCCCGTGAGGCGCGCCGAGGTCGGCCAGGCCTTTGGTGAAGTTCACGAGCCCCGCATTGGCGACGCCGCCCGGCAGGTAGCCGCCGGTCGGGTTGCGCGCGGCGGCGCCGACCACGTTGACGATCCGTCCGCCGCCCTGCGCCTGCATCAACGGGAACACCGCGCGCGCCATCCGGATGTAGCCGAGGAGCTTCAGGCTCCAGTCCCCGGCCCACTGCGCGTCCGGGATCGCCAAGAAGTCGCCGCCCCGGATCGCTCCCGCGTTGTTGACGAGGATGTCGATCCTGCCGAAGCGACGATGGACCGCGCGGGCGACCCGCTCCACTTCGTCGAGCTGGCTGAGGTCGCCGGCGACGATGAAGGGCTCGGCGCGAGTCTCGCGCGTGATCTCCCGGGCCGCCGTCTCCAGGGTCGCCTTATCGCGCGCGCACAGTGCGACGCGGGCGCCCTCGGCGGCGAGCCCGCGGGCGATGGCGCGGCCGATGCCCCGGCTCGCTCCGGTCACCAGCGCGACTTTTTCCTTGAGCTCGAGGTCCATGGTCAGGCTCCTGTCGGCGCCGTCACTCCTTGCGGGCGCGCGGGAACGGTGGCACGTCCGACTCCGCGAGATCGGTCAGCCCGGCGAGCGAGCGGGGCAGCGCGTGCGCGAAGGGCTCGAGGTCGAGCCCGAGCGTCCGGCCGTGCAGTCGACTCCTCCCCTCCTCCATTAGCGCCCGGGCGCCGCGGAGGTTCCCGTTCGCCAGGTGCGCATAGGCGACGGCCACCTGGATGAGGCCCTGCAGCGTCTCCTTCGCCTCGCCGCTCGCCCGCACCCAGTACGGCTCGAGCAGCTCGTGGACCTCGAAGTGGAGCCCCGCGTCGTGGAGCGTCGCCGCCGCGTCGAGCGCCTCGGCCAGTGACGGCTTCGGGCTCCCGAGCGGCAGCGTGGCGATCGCTTCGCTCGCCCGCCGGGCCCGAGCGCGGAGCGCTCCCGCGTGCCCGAGCTCGTCGGCGCCGAGCCAGTCCCCCGCGAGGGCGCGCTCGCCGGCGCCGGCCAGCGTCGCGAGCTCGCGGCGCGCCCCGGCGTCGGAAAGCGCGGCGAGGATCAGCGCCGCGAGCCGGTTGCGAGGCCCGAGGGGCAGCGTCGGGATCACGCGGCGCCGGAGCCGCTCGGCTGGTCCACCGGCGCCTCCGCGCGGGGGCCCGCCGGACCGTCGACGACCAGGGCCCGCGGCACGCGCTCGACGCGCGTGCCCGCGATGAGGTCGTGCAGCGCGCGCTTGTCGTGACGGAGCGCCGCCATGACGTAGCCGAGCCCGAGCGTCGCGGACGACACGAAGTACGCGACGTACCGCAAGAGCGACGCGCCGAAGGACGGCGGCACGCCGTCCTCGCCGACGACGACGCGCACGCCCACGATCATCTTGCCGACCGTCTGGCCGAACAGCGCGTGGAGCACGGTCGTGTACGCCGCCGCGAACACGAAGGTGAACGTCCACACCATGGGCGCGAGCGTCCAGGCGTCCTCGACGTGCGTGGACCAGACCAGGTGCGCGAGCGCACCGTACGACACCTGCACGAGGGCGAAGATCCCGAAGTCGAGTGCCGCCGCGAGCGCGCGGAACCAGAAGCCGGCGGCGCGGGTCTCGACCATGCCGCGTATCATAACGCCTTGCGACGACGGTCTACCCGAGCAAATCCAGGACGTTCTTTGGCGAGGCGAGCCACGCCGGCCGTGCTCGCGCTCCGTCGCGTCACGTCATCAGGGGACAGGCGTATTGTTTATCAGCACCGAGAGGGAGCAGGACCAGCACATGGTGTTGGAGACCGCCAGATCTGGCTTGCCATCCCCATTGAAGTCGCCCACGGCCATGGACGCAGGACGGCTGCCCGCCCCAAAGGCCAGCGCCGCCTGGAAGGTTCCATTGCCGGTGCCCTGCAGCACCAACACGTGGTTGGAGCTCGGGATGGCGACCGCCAGATCTGGCTTGCCATCGCCATTGAAGTCGCCCACGGCGACCGAGGAAGGATAGCTTCCTGCAGGGAGAGGGACGTCGACGGCGGCCTGAAAGGTCCCATCGCCGGCGCCCAGCAGCACTGAGACGTCACTGGACCGATCGTTGGCCACCGCCAAGTCTGGCACCCCATCACCGTTGAGGTCACCCACGGCGACCGAGAGGGGAGAGGTGCCTGCGGGAAAGGCGACGGCGGCCTGGAAGGTCCCATCGCCGGCGCCCAGTAGGACCGAGACGTCATTGGACCCGTAGTCGGCCACAACCAGGTCTAGCTTGCCGTCGCCATCGAAATCGCCGACGGCGACCGATCGGGGGTCGGTGCCGACGGTGAAGGTCAGTGCCGGTTGGAAGGTGTCATCACCGTTGCCCAGCAGCACCGAGACGGTGTTGGAACCAGCGTCGATCGCCGCCAGATCCAGTTTACCGTCGCCATTGAAGTCGGCCACCGCCAGCGAAATGGGAAAGACACCCACGAAGAAGCTCAGTCCCGTATGAAACGTCCCATCACCGTTGCCGAGCAGTGCGGAGACGATGTCGGAGCCATTCACGGCATTCGCCACGTCTGGAATCCCATCGCCATTGAGGTCGCCCACGGCGATCGCCAGAAGTTGGCTGTCAGCATCGAAGGTCGGCGCCGTCCGGAACGCTCCGTCGCCGGTGCCCAGTAGCACCGAGACGTCGTTGGAGCCGTAGTCGGCCACGACCAGATCCTGCACCCCATCGCCGTTGAAGTCGCCCACGGCCACGTCGAAGGCACCGCTACCGACCGGGAAGTTCACAGCCGCCCCGAAGGTCCCATCGCCGGCGCCGAGTAGCACAGAGACGCTGTCGCTCCAACCGCCGGCGACTGCCAGATCCAGCACGCCGTCGCGATTGAAGTCACCCACGGCAATGGCACGAGAGCCGGAGCCAGCACGGAAAGCCTGCGCCGCCTGGAAGGTGCCATCGCCGTTGCCCAGCAGCACCGCGACGCCGCTGGAAGAGTCGGCGGCGAGGTCTGGCACCCCATCGCCATTGAAGTCGCCCACCGCCACGGAGAAGGGATAGCTACAGCAACCCCCCACCGGAAAGTTCATAGCGGCCTGGAAGGTCCCATCGCCCTTGCCCAGCAGGACGGAAACGCTGTTGGAATTCATATTGGCGACCGCCAGATCCTGCGTCCCATCGCCGTTGAGGTCGCCCACGGTCACGGAGAGGGGCCCGTTACAGCAACCGCTCCCCAGCGAGAAGTTCGTTTCCGCCCGGAAGGTGCCGTCGCCGTTGCCCAGCAGCACCGAAACGCTGGCGGAATCGAAATTGGCGACGGCCAGATCCTGCACCCCATCGCCGTTGAAATCACCCACGGTCACGGAGTAAAGATAATTGCCCGCAGGGGAGCGGACGGCCGCCTGGAATGTCCCATCGCCCTTGCCCAGCAACACCGACACGGTGCCGGAACCGGCCACCACCAGATCCCGCACCCCATCGCCGTTGAAGTCGCCGACGGCCACACGCCCATGAGTTCCGCCAGCGTCGAAGCTCCGCGGCGCCTCGAAGGTCCCATCGCCCTTGCCCAGCAGCACCGAGACACTCTCGGGCCCCGCGGCGACCGCCAGATCCAGCACGCCGTCGCCGTTGAAGTCGTCCACGGCCACGGAGGCAGGATTCGTTCCGGCGGCAAAATCTCTCCGGGCGACGAACGACACCGTCTGGGCCAGCGCGGGGTGTGGAAGCGTTGCCCAGAAGAACAGCGTCGCGGCGATCACGATGGCCGAGCGAAACCCCGCCGAGCTGGTCAGCAATTTGGGCTCTCGCAGCTTCCTCCGCCGGACCAACGCTACTCGAGCTCCATAACAAATACCCCGCCTCCCGTCGTGCCCGCGTAGAGTCTGGCGGGCGTGTCGGGGTCGATGGCGAGGGCGGTGACAGAGAGATGCGTCAGCCCGTCGAACACCGAACAAGCACGGAAGCGCTGACACAACGACCGCCGCAAGGATCCTTCGTTCCCACACGTGAATACCCTTAGATCTCCCCAGGTCTGTGTTAAATCGGTCATTCCACGCAATTTACCCCGGGGAAATGCACGTCCACGCCACGGGGGTTCTCCCTGAGTGGGAACCGGGCAAAGGCACTGACCGCCGAGAGGCGGGGAGGGCGGACGCGTATAATAGCGCCATGCTTTCGGTGGGGGATGGCCAAAATCGGATCCTCACCCAGATCACCCGCAGCACCTCGCCCGAGTTCCTCCCGCTGGGCAAGACGCTCGGTCGCGTCGTCGCCGAGGATGTGCGGGCGCCGTTCGACGTGCCGCCGACCGACAACTCGGCGGTGGACGGCTACGCGGTCGGGAGCGCCGACATCCCCGCCACCGGGACGCGCGATCTTCGGGTCGTCGCCGACCTGCCGGCCGGCTCCGTGTTCGACGGCGCGCTGGCGGCCGGCGAGACCGTCCGGATCATGACTGGCGCCCCGATGGCGCGGGGCGCCGACACCGTCTATCCGCAGGAGGTCGTGACCAAGCTCGACGGCGGCCGCGTGAGAGTCGGACCGATCGCCAAGGGCACGAACGTCAGGATGCGCGGCGAGGACATCCACGCGGGCACCATCGTCATCGAGCGCGGGACCGTCCTCCGGCCTCAGGAGATCGGCCTGATCGCCTCGCTCGGCCAGGTCCAGGTGCCGGTGCACCGTCGGCCGCGTATCGTGCTCCTGTCGACGGGTGACGAGGTGGTCGAGCCGGGTCAGCTGCGCAAGCCGGGCCAGATCTACGACGCGAACCGGTTCACCCTCAGCGGGTCCATCGAGCAGTGCGGCGGCGAGGTCGTGGACCTCGGCATCGTCCCCGACCTCCGCGACGCGCTCCGCGCACGCCTCGCCGACGCGGGGGCGACCGGCGACGTCGTCGTGACGTCGGGCGGCGTGTCCGTCGGCCTGTACGACCTCGTCAAGGAGGTCCTCGACGAGATCGGCGCGATCGAGTTCTGGCAGGTCGCGATGCAGCCGGGCCGCCCGCTCGCGGTCGGACGGATCGGGTCGGCGCACTTCTTCGGCCTCCCCGGCAACCCCGTCGCCTCGATGCTCACCTTCATGCTCTTCGTCCGGCCGGCCATCCACAAGCTCGCGGGTCGGCGTCGCCTCTTCCCCGAAGTCTACGAGGCGTGCGCGACCGAGACGATGCGCAAGAAAAAGGGGCGGCGCGAGTTCAAGCGGGGCGTCGTCCGCTTCAGGGACGGCCGCTGGGAGGTGCGCACCACGGGGCCGCAGGGGTCAGGCATCCTCTCCTCGATGGTCGCCGGCAACTGTCTCATCGTGCTCGAGGAGGAGCGGGGCGACGTCGCGGCGGGCGAGACCGTCCTCGTCGAGCCGTTCTGAGAGCCGTCGCGTGACTCCGCCAATCACCGTCGAGCTGATCGACCGCGCGAAGCCCACGGTGGAAGCGTGTCTGGGCGACGCGGCGCGGCGCCTCCCCCGCCTGCGGCATGCCGATCTTCGCCTCGAGGTGGTCGAGGGCAAATGGGCCGCCGCCGAGAACGGCGCGCCAAAGGGCTCGGGCGACGACGAGCGGCTGACGCTCGGTGTCCGCGTCCTCGCGGGCGAGCGGATGATCGCGCCGGGCTACGTCGGCCTCACGCTCGGCGCCGCGGATCTGGCCGAGCTCGAGCGCCTGCTGCGGGAGGCGCTCGAGACGGCCTACCGCCGCGCGACCTTCAATGCCGACGCGAAGGCGGACGCCCGCGAGAAGCTCGGCCCGCTCGGCCAGGCGCTCGACGACACGCGGCTCGCGCCGGTCGCGATCCGCCGGGACACCGTGGGCGCCGTCTGTCGCGTGGATCCGCGCGCCGTCGACCTCGCCGAGATGGTCCGGTACGCCGCCGAGGTCTCGCGCGAGGTCGCCGCGGCCGACCCCGCCGTGAAATACAATTGGATCTCGACCCTCACCCAGCTCTCGCGCGAGCTGTTCGCCTCCACCGAGGGTGCCTTGATCGACCAGACGTTCGCGCTCACCCAGGGTGCCAGCTCCGTCGTCGCGGTGAAGGGCGCGGCGAGCCTGGACCTCCACGACGTTCTCGGCCACCAGCGGGGCTGGGAGATCCTGCTCGAGGGCGTCGCCGAGCCGTGGCTCCGCTTCCCGACGTTCCGCGAGTTCTCGGTCGCGCTCGCGCGGGACGCGGCCGAGCTGGCCGCGGCGCCGCCCTTGCGCTCTTCTGACCGTGAGGTCGTCGTCGTCACCGATCCGCACTACAACACGCTCGTCTCCCACGAGATCATCGGTCACCCCGTCGAGCTCGACCGCGCGCTCAAGATGGAGACCGCGTACGCGGGGCGCTCGTGGCTCCTGCGCGGACTCAGCGAGCACCACGTCGGCCGCCGGGTGGCCTCGCCGCTCGTGACCGCGTACTCCGACCCGTCGCTCCCGGGCTACGGCCACTACGCGTACGACCACGAAGGCACGCCCGCCCGACGCGTCGTCCACATCGACCGGGGCGTCTTTCGCGGCTTCATGAACAGCCGGCAGACCGCGGCCATCTTCGGCGGCGAGCCGAATGGCCACTGGAAGGGGACGCGCGCGTCGCTCGTCCCGCTGATCCGGATGTCGAACACGGTCTTCGACGCGGGGCGCCGCGCCCCCGAGGACATCCTGAAGGAAGTCGATCACGGCTGGTACGTGGCCGGCCACCGTATGCCGTCGATCGCCGAGAGCCGCGAGAACTTCCGCATCTCCGCCCGCCGGGTCTACGAGATCAGGAACGGCGAGCTCGGGCGTCTGTACAGGGACGGCGGCATCATGGCCGACTCGCGCGACTACCTCATGAACGTAGACGCGGTGGGCTCGGATTTCCGTCTCTACCCGATCCCGAACTGCGGCAAGGGGCAGCCGATGCAGATCAAGAAGCTCGGCAACGGGGGCCCGACGATGCGCAGCCGGGCCAGGCTCGCGGGAGGCCGGTAACGCGCGCGGCGGACCTGGCCCGGGCGGCGGAGCAGGCGCTCGAGCTCGTCCGGACCGAGCCCGGTGTCCTCGAGGCCGAGGTCTTCGCGGCCGCCAACACGGCGCTCCTCACGCGGCTCAACTACACCTCCCACATCCCCTCCAACGGCGTCGAGGAGCCGAAGTCCACCGCGTCGTGTGGCCTCGGCATCCGGGTGGCCTTCGTCGGGTCCGCGGGCCCGCTGGTCGGCTTCGGCAGCGAGCCGAGCGACCTCGGCGTGACGGGGGCGCGGCGCGCCCTCGACCGCGCGCGGGCCTCCGCCGTCGCCGACCCCAATTTCGTCTCGCTGCCCCGCTCGTCGCGGGAGCCGCGCGCGCTCGTCGACTACCACGACCCGGCGCTCATGACGCTCGACGACGCCGCGCTCGTGGAAGCCGGCTGGAAGATCGTCGGCGGCGCGCTCCGGACCTTCACCGCATCCGGGAAGCTCGCCGCCCTCGCGGGCGACGACGCCGGGCTCCGGCGCCTCGGCGTGATCCTCGGGGGCGACGTCACCATCCTCCAGGAGCGCGTGGCGATCGCGTCCACCCACATGCCGCGCGTCCAGACGGACGAGTCCACGCTGATCACGGCGTTCGTCACCGCGATGGTCGAGGCCGAGGGCGCCAAGGGCTCGGGTGGGTCCACCGGGACCCGCCTCGACGGCTTCACCGACGAGGCCGGTGTCGAGGCGGCCGCGAACGCGATCGCCGCGATCGGCGGCGAGCGGGTTCCGTCCGGCGAGTACACCGTCGTCTTCGGTCGGCAGCCCGTCGCGGACCTCCTGAACAACATCGTGGTGCCGGCGTGTACCGCGCACGCGTTCTACTCCGAGCGCACGCCGTTCCTCGGCAGGCTCGGCCGCCGCGTCGCCTCGCCTCAGCTCACCATCACCGATGACGGTGCCTCGCCCGGCCTCGTCGGGTCCAAGGGGATCACTTGCGAGGGCCTGCCGACCGGCCGTACCGAGCTGATCAAGGACGGTGCCCTCGTCGGATGCCTGTCGAACTGGTACGAGACCCAGCGCCTCCTGAGAGATCCCGCGCTGGGCCAGAAGCTTGGCGCGGCGGGGGCGGAGGCGGAGCGCGCGCTCGTGCCACGCAACGGCTTCCGCTTCGGCGCCGGGGGCGGTCGCGAGTTCGACGCGCAGCCCGGGATCGCGGCGTCCAACGTCATCGTGGGGGGCGCCGACCCGGTCTCGCTCGAGGAGCTCCTCCGTACGGTCAAGGACGGGCTGTATATCGGCCGGATCTGGTACACGTACCCGATCAACGGCCTTCGCGCGGGCGATTTCACCTGTACGGTCGTCGCGGATTCCTATATCATCCGCGCCGGGCGACTTGCGGCGCCGCTCAAGGCCAACGCGATCCGGATCAACGAGAACATCAGGACTATCCTCGAGAACATCGTCGGCATCACCAAGGACGCGCGGGGCACGATCGTCTGGGCCGCGGACGAGGTCGTGTACACGCCCGAGATCGCCGTCCGGGGTGTCCACGTGGACGAAATCGCCACCTTCATGGAGGAGCTCGACTGATGTCTGACGCGCGTCTCGCAGCGATCGCCCGCCACTGCCGGGTGCAGATCATCCGCATGCTCACCCACGCGGGCTCGGGGCATCCGGGCGGCTCGCTCTCGGTGATCGATATCCTCACCACGCTCTACTTCGGTCGGATGCGCTACGACGCCCGCCGCCCCGACTGGCCCGACCGGGACCGCCTCGTCCTCTCCAAGGGCCACTGCGTCCCCGCGCTCTACGCGGTCATGGCGCGGGCGGGCTACTTCCCCGAGTCGGACCTCATCACGCTGCGTAAGCTCGGCTCGCCCCTCCAGGGCCATCCCGACCGGATCGCCCTGCCCGGGATCGAGGCGGCGACGGGCTCGCTCGGCCAGGGCCTGTCGATCTCGGTCGGCCTGGCGCTCGGGCTCAAGCTCTCCGCCGCCCCCGCGCGCGTCTACTGCATCCTCGGCGACGGCGAGACCCAGGAGGGCCAGGTGTGGGAGGCGGCGATGTCGGCGCCGAAGCTCGGCCGGCCCGACCACCCGCTCGACAACCTCTGCGTGATCCTCGACTACAACAAGATCCAGCTCGACAACTTCGTGGCGAAGATCATGGACCTCGAACCCGTCGTGGCGAAGTGGCAGGCGTTTGGGTGGCCCGTTCTCGAGATCGACGGCCACGACACGGACCAGATCAACAAAGCGCTCGATCAGGCGGAGGCGACCCGGGGGGCGCCGACGTTCGTCGTGGCCCACACGGTCAAGGGCAAGGGCGTCTCGTTCATGGAGAACGACCCCGAGTGGCACGGCAAGGCGCCGAAGCCCGCCGAGGCGATCCGCGCGATCCGCGAGATCCTCGGGATCGGCGAGGCCGCGTGGGACGACTACCTCAAGACCGACCCGGCGACGCGCGCGATCGTCGACGAGCTCGCTGCCCTGGAGACGAAGTGATGGCGGCCAAGGCCAGCCGCGTCGCGTTCGGCGAGGCCCTCCTGGACCTGGGCGCGCGCGACGAGAGGATCGTGACGCTGGACGCCGACCTCTCGAAGTCCACGATGACCGCCAGGTTCGCGAAGGCCTGTCCCGATCGCGCCTTCAACGTCGGCATCGCGGAGTCGAACATGATCGGCATCGGCGCCGGGCTCGCGCTGACCGGCCGGATCCCCTTCGTCTGCTCGTTCGCCTGCTTCGTCACCGGCCGCTTCGAGACGATCCGCATGTCGGTCGCCTACACCAACGCCAACGTGAAGATCGTCGGGACGCACTCGGGCATCGCGATCGGCGAGGACGGCTATAGCCAGATGGGCGTCGAGGACATCGCGTGCATCCGGGCGCTGCCCAACATCCCGGTGATCCAGCCCGCCGACGAGCTCGAGACCAAGCAGGCCGTCGCCTACGCCGTCGAGCACGCGGGCCCGCTCTACCTGCGGCTGACGCGCCAGAGCCTCGAGCCCGTGTGCCCGGCCGATTACCGCTTCCAGCTCGGCCGCTGGCTCGTCCTGCGCCCGGGCCACGACGTCACGCTCGTGGGCACGGGCGGGCCGCTGTTCAACTGCCTCGGGGCGGCGAAACTCTTGGAGGCCGACGGGATCTCCGCGGAGGTCATCAACGCGGCGTCCATCAAGCCGCTCGACGAGGAGCTGCTCCTCGGCTCCGCGGGCAAGACCGGTCACGTCGTGACGGTCGAGGACCATACGATCCACGGCGGGCTCGGCGGCGCGGTGGCCGAGGCGTTGAGCGACGTGATGCCGATGCCGCAGCGACGCCTCGGCGTCCAGGGCTTCGGCGAGTCGGGCGACCCGAGGAGCCTCTACGCCAAGCACGGCCTCGACCCCGCCGGGATCGCCGCGAGCGTCCGGAAGTTCCTGAACCGTTAGTTGTTCAGAACGCTCACGAGCGACAAAGCGTTGCCAGCTCCTCCGGTGAACGGGAGAGGGCGTCCGGGATCGGGACGCGCCTGGCTTGGGCAACCTGCACCAAGAACGTGCGTCCGCCATACGCGACGAGTCCCGGGTCGATCGTGTAGGCGGAATCCTGAACGGCCTCCTGGAGGCTAATGAATCGGGTTCCGGCGGCGCGATAAGCGCCGAGCAGATCGCCGAGCATCAAGGCTTCGAACGCGCTCATGTGCGCCACGAGAATGTGCTTGATCGGCCGCTGGAACAGGCGCACGGACAGTTCCTCAAACGCCGCCAGTCGTGACTTTGCCGTCTCCAGGAACAGCGCCTTCAGGCGGGCGAGCGCCGGCGTGTGACCGAGCCCGACGCAACGGGCGTACACGTCGTTCCATGTCCAGTCGTCCTCCACGGTGACCGTGACCTGCGCGATGGTATAGCCTCGAGCCGCGAGCCACTGCCGAATCGCCTCGCGCTTCTCTCGGGTATCGCCTTCGTGCAGATAGGGATAGCGAAAGTACTTCGGCGAGCCAAGAGGAAGAAGGCGCGCCAGGAGCTCCTGGTTCCGTTCGATGTCGACGATGTAGTCGGTGGTGCTGACTCGCGTGAGATCCGAGTGCGAGAAGGTGTGGTTCCCCAGCGGGAACCCGGCTCGGCGCCAGGCACGCAAGACCCCTTCAAGCTCGGGCTTGCTTCGGAGCGGATCGCCGTTGGCAAAGCCGTACACGTCCGGCACTGCGTGCTGCCTCAGAGCGTGAAGCATCTGGGCGGCGATGGCCAGGCGGGTGGCCCCGCGGGGCAAAGGGCCGTGCGCCGGAAGATCGTCCACCGTCACGGCCATCTCCGTCGCGGCGATCGCTCCCGACACGAGGACCGTTGGGAGGAAAAGGGCCAGCGCCGCGACGCGCCACCGTCTCACCGTGCGGGCGCTCGGGGGGTGCCCGTCAGCCACGTGATGTCCGGCACCCCGATGAAGTTGGCGATCGCGTAGGCCAGGAATCCCGCGTTCACCAGCACCAACACCGCCTGGAGCGGGCGTCCGTGCACGAGTTCCACGACGCTGCCCAGGAGCCACTGCGCCAGGAGGACGTACTCCACCACCACGTAGGCCCGCGGCACCCGGGTGACACCCCGGGTCTTCGGTGTGCGGCCGAACGCGACCCTCCGTCCAGTCCACGCTTGATGGAGAGATTTGAACGCGCCGCTCAGATGGATGGGGATCAGCAGCAAGTTCAGCGCGTACACCCGGAGTACGTCGCTCGCGCGATAGCCGCTCTGCAGAAGGTCCCGGGTGTAGAGGGCATAATACGGCACCGCCGTGAGTGGTAGCCAGAGCGTCTGCAAACCCTCGCCCAACGGAAATGCGAGAACCACGAGGAGGCCAACGTTCACGACCGCGAGAGACGTGAGGTAGTGGCAGCGCATCAGCCCTTCCGCGAACCACCGTCCGCGTGACGGCCGGCGCCCCATCGAGCCGATCAGTTTTGGCAGGATGAGGAGGCCCCCGTTGGCCCAGCGCCGTCGCTGGACGATGAGGGCACCGAAGTCCGGGGGAGTCGCGCTGAAGGCCAGCCGCTCCTGGTAATTGTACAGCTGCCACCCGCGATCGATCAGATCCACCGTGGACTCCGTGTCCTCGATCAGGGTCCGGTCCTGAATGAACTTGCGGATCGGATAGCCTCGCTCGACGTCGACGACGGCGATGTCTTCGAGCGCGCGCTTGCGGGCGAGCGCGTTCGCGCCAACCCAGAACGTGGCCCCATAACGGGTGAACCCCTGATGGATGATGTACTGGATGTCGGTGGTGGCACCCGCGATCCGCTCGAGAACGCCCGGCGGATTCGGAAACGCATTGTAGGGCGTCTGCGCCACCGCAATCCGTTGGTGCCCGGGCTGTTCCATGAGGTACACGAGCCGGATCGTATATTCCGGGTGGAGGATGCTGTCGGCGTCGACCATCAGAACGTAGTCGGCGTCGGGCACCGACAGCTCGGCGCGGGCCTGGTCCGTCTCCTCGAGGGCCAACCGCCCGTCCGGCGTCACGACGTCGCGAAACGACCGCCCCATGAGACCGATGTAGCTATTGAGGTTCATCGCCTTGTTGGGCGCGTGCGAAAGGTTGGCATACCGCTTTCGCTCGAAGGTGCTCACGCTCACGTCGAACAAGCTCACGAGCCATCGATAAGAGGCGACGAGATCCTCTTCGTCCAAGTGACGCACGGCTGGCCACTGGTCGAGCTCTTTGCTCCACCTGAAAAACCGTCGGGCCTGGCCGCGATAGATCAGGTCAACGAAGAGCCCGTCGACATGATCCGCGATCGGGTGCCGGGCCGCCTGGGTCTGGAACCAGGCACCGATGTCGCGGTGAAGCCGGGAGAGCCGACGCAGTTCTTGCGGGAGGTCGAGAGGGGGGCCGATCCGGCGTTCGCAGAAGGCGGCGAGCGCCGCAGTACACCGTCCTCGGGGTCCTCGGAGCAGCTCGTCGAGCTCCTCGGGCAGGCGTCGCATCGCCGACAGACTCGCGAGATCGTGAGGGCTCGTCGGTTGCGGCGGATCGTCGATGAGGAGCACGATCCGACGCTTCGGGTACCCCTGCAAGGCGGCCGAGAGGAGTGTCTTTCGAACCACCTGAACGTCTTCTTTGTAAGCGGGAACGAGGACCGTCACGCTCGGAGCACGGGCCATCCGGTAGAGCCGGAGCAACTCATCGTCTGAGGCGCGCCGATGGAACAAGCGCCGCCTGAGGTACGCGAGGCGGGTGAGTTGGTACACGAGGCTTCCGTAGATGAGATAGGCGACGATGAGGAGAAAGACGAGACCCGTGAGGAGATGCGGCCACGTCACCGCAGCACGATAACCAAAGACGCGGAGCGCAACGGTGGCGATCGAGAGGAGGGAGGCGATCAGCGTCGCAACGATGCCAACGCACGTGAGATTGATCTCGCGGTGGGTGTCCGCCGCCGTCGTCGTGGTTGGTCGAGGTACCGCGGGTACCGGTGACGCTTGCGGGCCGCTGGTCGTGTCAGACGATCGGTCCGTCTCAGCGATGGCTCGGAGACTCGACGCGGGGGAGCGCATCGGAGCACCGGCGAGGCGTTTCGCGCGCCCGGTGAGTCCTGCGAGCATGGGGCGCCTCCATTCCAGGAGACCCCATGCCCAGCCTCTTCCACCCTTCCTTCGGTAGCCCGGCTGTCAGGCAGCCTCACCTGACCCGTGGCTTTGCGTCCCTGCCTCACGACAGGTTTGCCGTTGTCGGGAAGGGGTCTCCGTGCTTGAACAAGAGTCCACGACGCAAGTGCCGAGCCAACCCCGCGGCGAAAGCGGTGGGAAGGAGTCGCATACAAACCTAATAGTTCGAACGACAACCCGGACTTGAGCGACGAGGAAGGACCCTCGATACGTCAGTGAAACGTCAAAATGACACGCCTAGATCCCGAGGCTCCGAGTCAACTCGTCGATCCGCGCCTTGTGCGCTTTCACCCAGTCCGCGAGCGTCGTCTTCGCGTCCTTGTCGGCCCTCGAGGCCGCCTGGGCCAGGATCGCCTCGGCCTGCCCTTTCGGCAGGACGACGATCCCCTCCTCGTCGGCGACGACGACGTCGCCTGGCGCGACGGTCACCCCACCGCACACCACGGGGACGTCGATGAGGCCCGCCGTCTTTCGCACGCCGGGGATCGGGATCACGCCGCGCGCGAACACGCGAAAGCGGCGCTCGCGGGTCTCCGCGAGGTCCCGGATCAGGCCGTCCACGACGAACCCGGCGATGCCGCGCTGCTGCGCGTAGGCGCACACGTTGCCCCCCGCCATCGCCCAGCTCGAGTCGCCCGCCGCGCACACGATCACCGAGCCGGCGGGCGCCCGGTGGATCGCGACGTGGAGCATCAGGTTGTCCCCCGCGGGGCACGCGACCGGATACGCGGGGCCGGCGAGACGCTCCATCGGGCCCCAGAGCGGCCGGATCCCCGGGTCCATCACGCGGTCGCGCGCGACCACTTCGGCGAGCGTCGTCGGCGAGAGCTTCGCGAAGACGGCGATGTCCATGGGGTCACTCCGACATCTTGAGGAGGAGCCCGGTGTGCCGCGCGCGCTGGATCGCGGCGAAGAAGGCGAAGTGCGCGAGCACCGCGTACAGGCCCGACAGCGCGAGCCCGGTGGCGATCGGTGCGCGGAACTCCGCGGCGAAGCCGAAGTGGGCGCGGTACGCGTCCAGGAAGTACGTGAGCGGGATCCCCGCGGCGAGCGTCGCGACGGGCTCCGGCAGGACGGAGACCGGGTAGTAGAGCCCCGCGAGCACGAGGACGAGGTTCACGCTCGCCCACGCGAAGGCCTCGGCCCGGTTGCCGAAGAGCGTGATCAGCGCGCAGACGAAGACGCCGACGATCCACGCGTTGAGGAAGCAGCCCAGGACGAACACCGCGACCGGCAGCCACCCGGGCGCGAGCACACGGAAGTCGAAGGCCCACCAGCCGAGCACCGCCAGCAAGAGGAAGAGGGCCCCGCCCCGCGCCATCCCGACCAGCCACGAGCCGAGGGTCAGGTGCCGGATCCCGATGGGCGCGAGGAACTGGTGCTTCACCGACTTTGACCAGACGTCCAGCAGAACCGCGTACGCGACCTCGAGCTGGCAGACGTTGACCACCGACAGCGCAATGGTGCCGATCAGCACGAAGGACGCCTGCTCGGGCGTGAGGTGGAGAAACCGGGTCATGAGGCCGATGGAGAGCACGCCCACGATCGGCCAGAAGAGGAGCTCGAAGAAGAAGAACACGTTGCGCGAGGCCATGAGCGCGTTGCGGACGACCACCGCCCAGACCGCGAGCAGCTCAGCGCGCCAGCTCAACGAACACCTCCTCCAGCTCGGGCTCCCTCACCTGCACGTTCCTCACCACGACGCCCTTCGCGTGCAGGGCGCGCAGGAGGTCGGGCAGCCGCTTCTCGGCCACGTCCACCGTGCACTCGACCCAGCCGTCCACCGCGGCGCAGCGGAGCACGCCGGGCGCCTCCGCGAGCCATGGCACGGCGTGGGGGTCGAGCTTCAACGCGATCACATCGCCGAGGCGGATCCTCCGCTTGAGCTCGCCCGGCGTGCCGCGCGCGAGGATCCGGCCCTCCCTGATGAAGGCGATCTCGTCGCAGAGCTCGTCCGCCTCGCGCATGTAGTGCGTCGTCAGCACGATCGTCATCCCCCGCTGGGACCGGAGGTCGGCGATGTGACGGCGGACGCGCACGGAGACGTCCGGGTCGAGGCCGAGCGTCGGCTCGTCGAGAAAGAGGAGCTCGGGGTCGTTCACGAGCGACTTGGCGAGCGCGACACGCTGCTTGAGCCCCGTCGAGAGCTCGCTGTAGGGCGTCCGCCGGTTGGCGCCGAGCTCGCAGAGCTCGATCAGCTCGTCGACGCGCCGTCGGAGCTTCTGCCCGCTGAGCCCGTAGAGGCGGCCGTAGAACGCGACGATCTCCCCGACGCGCAGGCTCCACAGGAACGAGGGGCGGCCGCTCGCCATGTTGAGCCGACGGCGCAGCCGGGCCGCGTCGCGGACCACGTCGTGGCCCAGCACGCGCACGGTCCCCGAATCCGGCGTCAGCAGGGTCGCGAGGATCGACAGGAGCGTCGTCTTCCCCGCGCCGTTCGGGCCGAGCAGCCCGACGATGGCGCCGCGCGGGACGGCGAGGGACACGCCGCGCAGCGCCGCGGTGCGGGTCGGGCGGAGCCACCCGGACTTGAAGGTCTTCGCCACGTCGTGGGCGTCGATCGCGAGCATAGGCCTCGATGGTAACATGCGGCGCATGACGGCCCCCGGCGAGTGGCGCTGCGCGACGGCGAGCGTGCCGCCCGGCCGCACCGCGACGTTCCGTCTCGAGTGCGGCGGGCGCAGCGTGAGTGGATTCGTCGTCAACTTCGACGGCGGCTACCACGCCTACGTCGACCGTTGCCCGCACGTCGGCACGCCGCTCGACCTCTGGCCCAACGAATTCTTCACCGAGGACGGCCAGGCGCTCGTCTGCTCGACCCACGGCGCGATCTTCGAGCCCGACACCGGGTTCTGCACGGCGGGACCGTGCGCCGGCGACCGGCTGACGCGCCTGCCGCTCAGGGTCGAGGACGCCTCCCTCGTGGTGACCTGTCCGTGAGCGACACGCGCGAGGTCCAGGAGGCCTCGACGCCGGACGCCACCCTCTGACCACCTTGATTTGGCCCCCGCGGCGGGCCGACAATAGCCGCACGATGGCGGACAAGCGCATCGCGCTGAGCGACCTCCCGCGTTACGTGCGGAGCGGGATGACGGTCGGGATCGGCGGCGGGCCGGTCATGATCACGCCGATCGCGATGATCCGCGCGGTCCTCCGGAGCGGCGCGCGCGACCTCCACGTGGTGGCGTCCTCGACGGGCGGTTTCGGCATCGACGTGATGATCGGCGCCGGGGCCGTCGCCTCGGTGGAGTTCGCCCAGATCGTTCTGAACGAGTTCGGGCCGGCGCCGAACTTCCGCCGCCACGCGGAGAGCGGCCGGCTCCGGTGTCTCGACCACACCTGACCCGGGCTCCTGGCGGGGCTCCAGGCGGGAGCCCAGGGGATCCCGTTCATGCCGGTGCGGGGTCACGTGGGCTCCGACTACGAGCGGCTGCGACCCGAGTTCCGGGTCATCCCGAACCCGTGGTCCCCGTCCGAGCGGATCATGCTCGTGCCGCCGATCGCTCCCGACGTGGCGCTGATCCACGCGATCGCGGCGACCGGGGACGGCACGCTCCTTCTCGACCACATGGAGGACGACGCGCTCCTCGCCCAAGCGTCGCGGGCGGTCGTCGCGTCGACGGAGCGCATCGTCGCGCCGGAGGAGCTCCGCCGCGGCGACGGCGTCATCCTCCAGGGGATCCACGTCACGGCGCTCGTCGAGGCTCCCGGCGGCGCCCGGCCGACGTTCGTCCGCGGCGTCTCTCCCGTGGACGCCGACGCGATCCGCGAGTACGTCGCCGCCGCGGTCGACGACGCGACGTTCAAGCGCTACCTTGACCGCTACGTCTACGGCTGACGTCGCGCGATACACCCAGGAAGAGCTGATGGCGTGCGTCATCGCCCGCGAAGTGCGCGACGGCGAGACGGTGGCCGTCGGCACGCTCGCCGCGATTCCCGCGTGCGGAGTGCTGCTGGCCCACTTCACCCACGCGCCGCGCGCGACGGTCATCATCATCAATCATCCGGACTACTGGCCCTTTCGCGGCGGCTCGAAGGAGTTCTACGACTTCGCCCAGCGGGGGAAGTTCGACCTTTTCTTCCTCTCGGGCGGCGAGATCGACCGGCACGGCAACCTGAACCTCATCACCGTCGGCGACCACGAGCGGCCTCGGGTCCGCTTTCCCGGCGGCGCCGGCGCGGCGATGCTCTACTACATGCCCCGCCGCGTGGTCGTCTTCCGCGCCGACCACTCACCGAGGGTCTTCGTCGAGCGCGTGGACACGGTCACGAGCCCCGGAGCCACGCCGCCCGACGTCGTTCGCCCGGGTGGCCCGTGGAAAGTCGTGACGCCGCTCTGCGTGTTCCGCTACGACCGGCGGAGCGCGGGGCTCGTCGTCGAGTCGCTCCACCCCGGCGTGAGCCGGGAGGAGCTCGGGCGACGGACCGGCTTCGCCCCGGCGTACGATGGGGTGACCGGCGTGACTCCCGCGCCGACGCACGCGGAGCTCGAGATCCTCCGGACGCGCGTGAAGGACACCGTGGCCAGGACCTACCCGCGCTTCGCGACGACCGCCTTCGCCCATTAGTCTAATCGCCGCAGCAGGACCCAGCCGTCCTCGCGACGGTGAAGGGTGAATCCAGGGGGCGGCGTCTTCGCCACCTCCCTCACGCGGCCGAGGATCCAGCGGCTCGTGTCCACGCCCGCCGGAAAGATGTGGACTTCCCGGCGGGTCGCGAGGTGGGGGACGAGCCGCTCGTCGACGCTCACCGCGACGTCCGCCGGGATCTCACGCAGGAGCGCGCCGGCGGCGCGCCGGTCGTCGTTCGGCCACCAGCGCGTCACCATGAAATCGTTCACCGTGCGCGCCGTGAGCACCGCGCTCGCGAGGAAGCCGAACGCGAGCACGCGAGTGGCCGAGACACGCAGCCGGGGCACGGGGCGGGGCCCGCCGCTCGGAACGACACTCGCCCGAACCCCACCCCCTCCCCTCGCCTCGCTCGCCCGCCACTGCCTCAGTCGAGCGTAGCCGTCGACAGAGGCAAGGACGAAGAACGGCAGGACGAACGACTGGTACTGCGAGCGGTAGTTGAACAGGACCGGGTCGAAGCTCAGCAGATTCATCGCGAGGCCGGGGAGCGCCGCGGCGAGCGCGCGCGGCGCCAGGAGGGGCAGGAATCCCAGCGGCGCCAGCATCGCCGCGAGGTACGCGAGCTTGGGCAGCGTCAGCACGATCGGCGCCCACCTCCACGGCCGCGCCACCAGCGTCACGAGGATCTCCGGGACGGATGCGCCGAGATGACGGTAGCGGTCGAGGTGCGGATACGGGCTGCCGCGGAAGTACGGCATGACCCACGTGAGATCGACGAGGAGGACCAGAACGCTCGCGGCGACTACCGCGACGCCGAGGGCCCAGCGCCGGCGCGCCAGCGCAAGCCAGAGACCGAAGCCGACGACGGCGATCGCGGCGTCCTCCCTGCCCCCGAGCGTCAGCACGAGCGCGAGCACGCACCATCCGTAGCGTTGGGCGTCGAACGCCGCCGCGGCCCACACGAGGAAGGGGACCGCAAACGCCTGCGGGTGGATGTCCCGGATGTTGATACCGTGGAGCGACGGGTTGGCGAGGTACAGGAGCGCGAGGGCCGCCGCCGGCCGTGCGGCGTCGCACACCGACTGGAGACGCCGGGCCGCGTAGACGAAGACCGCCACCGCGCCGGAGCAGAGGATGACCGTCTGCGCGAGAACGAGTGCGCTTCCGCCCGGGGCCAGGCGCCCGAGTGGGGCGAGGAGGTAGAGGATGGGCGAAAAGTGGTCGCCCCAGGCGTGCATGGCCGGAAGCGTCACGTAGGCGCCGTGGCCGTGGGCGATGGACCACACGACCTGGACGTAGTAGCCGAGGTCGAGCGCGTGGGTCTGGAGCGCCGCGTGCCGGCTCCCGACGACGAAGCCCATCAGGAGCGTGTACGCCGCGACCCCGGCCGCGACGGCGCGCGCCGGGCGCACGCGCGGCAGCGCGATCGGCGCCACGAGCCCGCGGAGCGCCACGACCGTGGCGAGGACGACCAGGAGGTCCTCGGGCCGGTTGAGCGGGAGCCCGCGCACCGTGAAGCCGCCCGTCACGACCACCAAGACGGCCAGGAGGAGGACGCCGGCCGCCAGCGCGTCGAGCGGGCGGGCCAGGCCCGTCACGGCAGGCGGGTGTACCTGGCGCGCAGGCTGTCGAAACGCCGCGAGCGCCGGAGGCCCCGGCGGTGGAGCGTGTACCAGAAGAGGACGGCCAGGATCCGGAGGCCGTAGATCGTGGAGGCGACGAACCCCGCCGACGACGCCTCCGGGAAGTAGCGCGTCGGGACCGCGATCTCGGCGATCCGGAACCGCGTGGCCACGACCTGCGCGATGATCTCCTGGTCGAAGACGAAGCCGTCGGCGTTCGCCCCGAAGTTCACGGTCTCGAGCACCTCGCGGCGGAAGGCGCGGTAGCCCGTGTGGTACTCGGAGAGCCTGAGGCCGAACACCCAATTCTCCACGGCCGTGAGGAAGCGGTTCGGGACGTACTTCCACCACGGCATCCCCTGCCGGAGCGCCGAGCCCGTCTTGAGCCGCGAGCCCAGCACCACGTCGGCCTCGCCGCGGAGGATCGGCTCGATGATCTGGGGGACGAGCCGCGGGTCGTACTGGTAGTCGGGGTGGACCATGACCACGATGTCGGCTCCGGCGCGGAGCGCCTCCGCGTAGCAGGTCTTCTGGTTGGCGCCGTAGCCGTAGTTCCGGTTGTGGACGAAGATCTCCAGCCCGAGCTGCCGGGCGATGTCGAGCGTCGCGTCGGTCGAGCCGTCGTCCACGAGGATCACCATGCTGACCGTGTCCTTGGGCAGCTCCTCGTAGGTCATCCGGAGCGTCCGCCCGGCGTTGTAGGCCGGCATGACGACGACGACCTTGGGCTTCCGCGCCTCGTCACTCATGGCGCCCCGTGACTGCTTTCATAGACTCCCCTCGCCTTCGGCTGCGGCTCGCACGGCCACGGCGATCACAGACTCGCCTCGGCCGTCGGACGGCCTGCGGCTCGCATGGCCACGCCGCACTTGGGTCGAGCGCGCACGATGAATTGGTACCCGAGCAGTCGCGGGAGGTTCCGCGCGATCACCGCGTTGATCGAGTGCGTCGCGGCGACCCAGCGCTTGTGCCAGCTCGTCGGCAATACTTGATAGAGCGGCGCCGGCGTCGCGGTGAACCGCTCGACCACGAGCCCGGCGTCGGCGATGAAGGCGCGAAGCGAGCGCGCGGTGAAGAACCGGAGGTGGCTCCGGTCGAGAATGCCACGGTCGATGTAGTCGAAGCGGCCGCACAGGAGCAGGAGCCGGATGTAGAGATGGGCGATGTTCGGCACCGAGGCGATCACGAAGCCCTCCGGCGCCAGGTGCCGGTCGAGCTCGGAGAGCACGCGCAGCGGGTCGACGAGGTGCTCGAGCACGTCCGCGTACACGATCGCGTCGAACGGCCCGTCGAGCAGCGGGATCTCGCGATCCAGGTTCGCCACGACCATCCGCTCGCAGTGCTGAGCCCCGACCTGCGCGAGCGCCGGGTCCCCCTCGATGGCGGTCACGCGCCAGCCGCGCTCCGTGAGCTTCCGACTCAGCAGCGCGTCCGCCGCGCCCACGTCGAGGAGCCGCCGGCCGGTTCCCTCGCCGAGCCAGCGCAGGATGATCGAGTGGCTCGAGTGCGGGTCGGGCTTGAGCACGTAGCGCGTCGTCGGCCTGCTCATCGCCCCATCATCGAGCCGAGGCACGCGGCTCGGCAAGATTCGAGTAGAGCCACCGCCCGCCCGACTGCGCGAGGAGATGGACGCTCCCCGGCGGCAGCGCGCGCACGACCGAGTGTCCTGGGTCCACCGCCGAGAGGAGGAATAGCCGCTCGGGCCCGGACCACGCCGACTGCAGGCGCGGCGCGTCCCAGAAGACGTCCCGCGCCTCGGCGAACGTGGCGCCGAACGCCAGGGTCGACGGGAGCCCGTTGACGATGCCGATCCGGCCCGGGAGCACGAGGAGCGCCGACGCGCTGTTCTCGATGGCGCCTTCGTGCAGCACGACGTCGCCCGGGCGGACGCGCTCGACCAGGGTCACGGCCAGCGGGCGCACCGAGCGCGCCCGCACGAACTGGGCCCGCCCCTCGGCGGCCACCGTCGGCAGGAACGCGATCGTCGTGGCGAGCGCCACGCCGACGCCGAGCGCGGGCGCCCGCCGCCACAACGCGCCCGCCATCGCGAGGGTCCCGAGCCCGAAGATGACGGCGCCACGCAGGAGGAGCGGGCGCCACGCGTCCGGCGGCACGCCGGAGGCGTCCGCGCTCCGCGCGGCGAGGTTCCGCGTCGTGACGTCGAGAGCCGCGAGAACGTCCGGTGGAATCCGCGCGACACCGCTCCACGCCGCCACGAACGCGAGCGTGGCGAGGGCGAAGAGCACGAGCAGCGGCCCGAGGAGCGCGGGCGGGCGGGCGGAGCCGGGCGTGGCGTCGATCGTCTCGTCCCACACGCGCGCGACGAGGAGCGCCAGGGCGGGGAACGCGGGGAGCCCGTAGTGCGGGAGCTTGAACGGCGACGCGGTGAAGAACCCGACGACGAACACCGCCCACAGCGCGAACAGGAGCCACAGCCGTGCGGTCGCGTCCTCCCACGGACGACGGAACGCGCGCCCCAGGGCCCACGGCAGCGCGAGCGCCCACGGCAGGAACGCGAGCAGCGTGACGACCAGGAACTCGAGCGAGCCGAGCGACACGTCCTCGTCGGGGAAGAGACGCGGCCCCGCGAAGCGCAGGACGCGGTTGTCGACGAGCGTGTACCAGAGAAAGCCGCGGGTCTCCGCCTCGACGAGCACGTACCACGGCAGGGCGATCGCGACCAGGAGGAGGACGCTCCACCACGGAACCCACAGCGTGAGGGGCCGCTCGCCCGTGAGCCAGACGAACATGACGACGACGACCAGCGGCCCCAGCGCGCCCAGGAGGTCCTTCGTGATCGCCGCGAGGCCGAGCGCGGCGTAGAAGAGCGCCAGGCCGCGGCGGCCGCCGCCGCGGTAGGCGATCGCGAAGCCCGCCCACGCCAGCGTGAGCCAGAGGACGAACACGAGGTCGGGCTTGACGACGCGACCGCAGAGGAACATGCCGAGGTTTGCGGCCACCATGAGGCCGGCGAGGAGGCCCGCGCGCGCGCCGCCGAGCATCACGCCCAGGCGCGCCGTCACCGCGGCGACACCGACCGCCGCGAGCGCCGACCACAGCCGCGCCGCCACCGGCGTCGTCCCGGCGACGGCGAACGAGCCCGACAGGAGCCAGTAGAGGAGCGGCGGTCGGGCCAGGTAGCGCACGCCGTCGACCCGGGGCGTGATCCAGTCGCCGTGCTCCGTCATCTGACGCGCGACCTCCGCGTGCACGCCTTCGGGAGGGTCGACGAACGGCGCCGCGCCGAGGCCCACGAAGTACAGGCCGACCGCGACGACGGCAACGCCGAAGGGGACGCCTCGCACCGGTCTGGCTACCCGCGCGACGCGGTCAGGTGACCTTCACCACGGCCACGGGGGGCAGGCGGCGGAGGAGCTCCGCCAGCCCCTTGTCCAGATAGCCCGGATCCCGGGACTCGAGCGTCACCTTCACCTTGTACTCGGGATTCGAGAACTCCGGATAGGAGCCGAGGAGCAGCAGCGGAAAGTCGGTGAGCAACTCATTCAGGTGCTCGGCGAGCGTCCCCTCGCCGATCGACACGAAGACGTTCCTCAGATGGATCGGCTCGTCGCGAAAGCGCTCGCGGAGCGCGTCGAACTTCGCGCGAAAGATCTCGGGTACGCCGGGCAGGATGTACACGTTGCGCATCAGGATCGTCGGGAAGCGCAGGGGCTCGCCGCCGACGAGCTCGGCCCCCTCGGGCGTCTCCGTCATCTTGAGGTGCGCGTCGTTCAGTCGGTCGCGGTCGTGGCCCTCGAGGGCCGCGACGAGGAGCGGGTGGCGCACGACCCCCACGCCCATCGCCCGCGCGACGCCCTCGATCGTCACGTCGTCGTGCGTCGGGCCCACGCCACCCGACGTGAACACCAGGTCGTACTCGCGGCTGTGGGCCGCCACCTCCCGCGCGATCAACTCGACCTCGTCGGGGATGACCGAGATCCGGCGCACCTCGACGCCCAGCTGGCGGAGCTCGCGGCAGAGGTATGCGGCGTTGGCGTCCGCGATCTTCCCCGACAGGATCTCGTTGCCGATGAGGACGATACCTGCGGTCTTCGGCATGCCTCCGCGATTCTATCACCGCCGGTCCGCGATGCTACAATGCCCGCGTGCCCGACGCGACTTCCCCTCGTCTCTCCGGCTGGGCGCTCGTGCTCGGCGCCTCCTCCGGCTTCGGCGAGGCCACGAGCCTGGCGCTGGCGCGCGCCGGGATGAACGTCTTCGGCGTGCACCTGGACCGCAAGGCGACGCTCGCGAACGCCGAGCGCGTCGTCGCCGCGATCCGGGCGCTCGGCCGCGAGGCGCGCTTCTTCAACGTGAACGCCGCCGACCCCGAGCGCCGCGCCGAGGTCGTGACCGAGATGGAGCGCGTCCTCGCCGACCGCGGCGACGCGGGCGCCCTGCGCGTTCTCCTCCACTCGCTCGCGTTCGGCACGCTCACGCCCTACATCGACGACCCGATCAAGGACGCCGTCACGCAGGCCCAGATGGACATGACGCTCGACGTGATGGCGCACAGCCTCGTGTACTGGACGCAGGAGGTCGTGGCGCGCGGGCTCATGACGCGCGGCGGCCGCATCTACGCGATGACGTCGTCGGGCAGCGCGCGCGTCCTGCCCGCCTACGGTCCGGTGTCGGCGGCGAAGGCCGCACTCGAGGCGCACGTCCGCCAGCTCGCCTCGGAGCTGGCGCCGCGGGGGATCGCCGCCAACGCGATCCGCGCCGGTGTGACGGACACGCCGGCGCTGCAGAAGATCCCGGGCCACGAGGCGATCCTCGCCGGTGCCCGGCGGCGCAACCCGAGCGGGCGTCTGACGACGCCGGAGGACGTCGCGCGCGCCATCGTCGCGCTGGCGCATCCCGACACCTACTGGATCACCGGGAACGTCATCGGCGTCGACGGCGGCGAAGAAATCGTCGCGTGACCTACCTCCAGGGGGTGGTGCTCGGCGTCGTCCAGGGGCTCACCGAGTTCCTCCCCGTCTCCTCCTCGGGCCATCTCATCCTGGTCCCTATCGTCTTCGGCTGGCCCGATCAGGGCCTCGCCTTCGACGCGGTCATGCACCTCGGCACGCTCGCGGCGCTTCTCGCCTACTTCCGGCGCGAGCTCGTCGCGCTCGTGACGGGCGAGCTCTCACGCGGGCTCGGCGCGCGCATCCTCGTCGCGACGGTGCCGGGCGCCCTCGTCGGCGTGGCGCTGGGCAAGCTCATCGAGGCGCACCTGCGATGGCCCGGCGTGATCGCCCTCTCGACCGGGGCGTGGGCGCTCGTGATGTGGGTGGCCGACCGGCTCGCGGTCCGCGCCTCCGACGGCGCGGGCGATCCGCTCGAACGGATCGGCTGGGGTCAGGGGATCGTGATCGGGTGCGCCCAGGCGGTCGCGCTGATCCCGGGCACGTCGCGCTCGGGTATCACGATCACGGCCGGACTGCTGACCGGCGTTGACCGCGCCACGGCGGCGCGCTTCGCGTTTCTGCTCGGGATCCCGATCACCGCGGGCGCGGGCAGCCTGAAGGCGCTTCAGCTCGCGAAGGCCGGCCTCCCGCCCGGCGAACTCGGGCCGCTCCTCGTCGCGTTGCTCACGGCATTCCTGGCCGGCTGGTGCGCGGTGTGGTTCCTGGTCGGCTACCTCAGAACACGCTCGCTGACGCCGTTCGTGATCTATCGGGTGGTGCTCGCGCTCGCGATCGCTCTCGTCGTCCTCCGCGGCTGAAGGGCGGACGCGCGGTCGCTACGTCCGCCGCCACCAGACCTCGCCGGCCCGGAGCGTGAGGACAGGCGTGAAGCGCTGGCGGCCCGTCATGTGCTCGCCGTGCGCGTCCTCGAAGTCGAACTCGCCCGTCTCGAGCGCGAACACCGCGACGTCGGCCACCGCGCCGGGCCCGAGCGTGCCGAGTTGGCCCGCCCGGCCGATCGCCTTCGCCGGGCTGGCCGTCACGGCGCGCACGACCTCGGCGAGCGGCATGCCCAGATTCAGGAACTTCGCCATCGTCGTCGGGAGGTCCTTCACGCAGCCCGCCGCGCCTCCCGACGTCAGGTCGGACGAGATCGTGTCGGGATAGAACCCCTGCTGGATCGCCGCGCGGGCGACGGGGAACTTCACGTGCATCCGGCCGTGCGCCACGTCGAAGACGATGCCGCGCTCGCGCGCCTGGCGGACCTCGCGCCTCACCTGTCCCGTGTCGTCCACGATCCCGTGGCCGCGACCGTGGAGGAAGTGGCTCACGATGTCGCCCGGGCGCAGGAGCGCGAGGAGCTCGCCGAGCGGCACGGGCGGGTTGGTGCAGTGGACCATGACGCGACCGCCGAGCGCGTCGGCGGCGCGCACCGCGCGCCGAAGCGGCTCGAGCCCCGCGTCGCCCACGACCTCGAGCTGGCTCCGGACCTTGATGCCGAGGATCAGGTCACGGTGATCCTTCCCCGCGCCGATCGCCGCGTCGACGTCGGCGTAGGCGAGGTGATTCAGCTCGCCGATCTTGAGGTACATGAGGCCGATCGCCGAGATGTTGAGGAAGGCGAGCATCCGGACGCGCGACCGCGACAGCACCCACTCGCGCATCCCCTCGAACGTGCCGGCGCCGGTGGAGCCCCCGTCCACCCACGTGGTGACGCCGGTGGCGCGCGCGATGTCGTCGGTCCGCGGCCCGAAGTCCGACGAGCCGACGAAGCAATGCGCGTGGAGGTCGATCAGCCCCGGGAGGACGAGCTTCCCCGAGACCTCCAGGACCGCGTCGCCGGCCGCGGCCAGCCCCGGGCCCACCTCGGCCACGAGCCCGTCGCGCACGCGGACGTCGAGTCGGCCGGAGAGGCCGGCGCCGGGATCGAGGACGTCTCCGCCCTTGAGCAGGAGGCCCAGGGTCAGCTCGCGTCGAGAGCCAGGGCGAACGCGCCGCCCTCGAAGGAACCGGTGGGCCGCTCGGGATTCACGCCCAGACGAGGTCGAAGAGACGGCAGGCGTTCGTCGACAGGTGGTGCATCACGTCGTCGGCGGGCATTTGTTTGAGCTTGGCGATCTCCTCGGCGACGCGGCTCGCGAACCACGGCCCGGAGGGCAGCCCCTCGAACTCGCCGCCGTACTTCCACGGCCCGTCGCTCTCGACCAGCAGCGAGTCGAGCGGCACCCGCGCCACCATCTCGCGGTCGCGCTCCCGGTAGACCACCTCCGGCGTCACCGAGACGTAGTAGCCCGCCTCGACGATGGCCCGCGTCACCTCCGGCGGCGCCTTGTGCCAGTGGAAGACCGCGCGCTCGATCCCGTGCGCCCGGAGCGCCTCGAGCGCGCCGACGGCGGCGCCGTGCGGCGCGTGGAGCGCCACCGGAAGGTCCCAGCGGGACGCGAGCCGGAGCAGGCGGTCGAGGCGGGCCCGGCCGCGCGCGAGGAGCGCGGCGGCGTCGGCCCTGCCCTCGAGCGAGTACCATGGGAGCCCCACCTCGCCGAGCCCGACGATCCGCGAGTGGTGGACCGCGAGCTGGGCGGCCACCAGGTCGAGATCCGCGTCGGTGAGCTGTGTCCAGTCGGGGTGGAACCCGAGACACGCCCAGACGGACTTGGGCGCGGCGCCCGCGGCCGCAAGCGCGTGCGCGTTCGTCTCCGCGTCGCAGCCCACCGCGATCACGCCCCACACGTCGTGCGTGAGCGCCGTCCGCAGCGTCTCGCGGAGGTCGGCGAACGCGGGGTCGTCCAGGTGACAGTGGGTGTCGATGATCATCTCCGAGAGTCTCCCGTCGGCTCCTAGTTCCCCGCCACCACCATGCGGCCGATCATGAGCGTCGGCGCCGCGGTCCGTTCGCGCAGCACCAGATCCGCCCCGACCCCGTCGACCGCCTGGAACATCTCGAGGAGGTTGCCGGCCACGGTGATTTCCTCGACCGGATACGCGAGCTCGCCGTTCTCGATCCACAGCCCCACCGCGCCGCGCGAGTAGTCGCCCGTGACGCTGTTGACGCCGAACCCGATCAGCTCCGTCACGTACAGCCCGCGCCGGACGGACCCGATCAGCTCCGCCGGCGTCGCGCGGCCCGGCAGGAGCATCAGGTTCGACGTGGACACCGAGACCCCGCTCCCGTCGCGTGTCGCGTGGTGGGTCGACGCCATCCCGAGCTTACGCGCGCTGTAGGTGTCGAGCAGATACGACTCGAGGACGCCCTCGCGCACCAGCACCGTGCGCGCGGTCGGGAGCCCTTCGCCGTCGAAGGGGCGCGAGCCGAGGCCGGCGGGGATGAGCGCGTCGTCGACGATCGTCACCGCCGGCGCCGCGACCTTCGTCCCGAGACGGTCGAGGAGAAACGACGCACGCCGGTAGAGGCTCGGGCCGCTCGCCGCCCCCGCGATCGAGCGCAGGAGGCTCGCCGCCGTCTCCGGATCGAAGACGACCGGCACCTCGACGGTCTTGACCTTGCGGGCGCCGAGCCGCCTGACGGCGCGCGCCGCGGCCGTGCGGCCGACGGCGACCGGATCTTCGACGCGCGCGCGCTTGCGCGCGGTCGAGTACCAGGAGTCGCGCTGCATCTCGCCGTTCCGGGCGGCGACGGGCGAGACGCTGATCCCGAAGGTCGTCGTCGCGTAGCCCCGCGCGAAGCCGTGCGAGGTGGCGTAGACGTAGCGCGCACGGCGGTCGTAGTACTCGGCGCCCTCGGAGTTGGTGATGCAGGGGTCGCTCTCGAGCGCCGCGGCCTCGCAGCGCCGGGCGACGTCGATCTTCGCCTCGGGCGTCTCGTCCGGGCTCGCGTCCGCGAGGTCGAGGTCCGGTACGCCCCGGATCAGGTCTTGCGGGTCGGGGAGGCCGGCGTGCGGGTCCTCGGCCGTGACCTTCGCGAGCGAGGTCGCCTCGTCGACCACCCGCTCGAGGGACTCGCGCGAGAGGTCCGACGTCGAGGCGGCCGCGGACGCGCGACCCGCGAAAACGCGGAGGGACAGCCGCGCGTCGCGCGCGTGGGTGACCGTTTCGAGGTCGCCGAGCCGGACGACGGCGCTGAAGGCGCTCTCTTCGATCAGGTACCCGTCCGCCGCCGTCGCGCCCTTGGCGACGGCCCGCGTGAGGACGCCGACGAGCAGGTCCTCGTTCACTGTAGCGGAGACCGTGAGACCGGTGAGACTCGGTGGGTGGCCTGACCCAGGCACGACCCGGCTACGGCCGGCTTGGCGCGATTCATTCCACTCGGGGGCCACGCAGGCACGACCCTGCTCCGTTCCTCATGTCCCTACTCATTCCACGGCCTCATACGGCCGTGCCGCCGACGGTCAGGTCGTCGATGCGGATCGTCGGAAGCCCCACACCCACCGGGACCGACTGGCCTTCCTTGCCGCAGGTGCCCACGCCCTCGTCCAGCTTGAGGTCGCGACCGACGCGGACGACGCGCGTCAGCGCCTCGGGGCCGTTGCCGATCAGCGTCGCGCCCTTGACCGGCGAGGTCACGCGCCCGTCCTCGACGAGATAGGCCTCGCTCGCCGAGAAGACGAACTTCCCGTTGGTGATGTCGACCTGACCGCCGCCGAAGCTCACCGCGTAGAGCCCACGCCTGACCGACTTGATGATGTCCTCCGGGTCGTCCTCCCCCGCCGGCATGAACGTGTTGGTCATGCGGGGCATCGGCGGGTACGCGTAGGACTCCCGCCGTCCGTTGCCGGTCGCCGCCATCCCCATGAGGCGCGCGTTCAGGCGGTCCTGCATGTAGCCGACGAGGATGCCCTTCTCGATCAGCACCGTCCGCCCCGTCGGCGTGCCCTCGTCGTCGACGTTGAGCGAACCGCGGCGGTTCGGGATCGTCCCGTCGTCGATCACGGTCACGAGCTCGGAGGCGACCTTCTGGCCCATCCGTCCCGCGAACGCCGAGGTTCCCTTGCGGTTGAAGTCGCCCTCGAGGCCGTGGCCGACGGCCTCGTGGAGCAGGATGCCCGGCCAGCCCGGCCCGAGCACGACGGTCATCGTGCCGGCCGGAGCGTCCACGGCGCGGAGCTTGAGGACGGCCTGGCGCGCCGCCTCCCGCGCGAACCGGCGCCAGCGCTCGTCCTCGAGGAAGAAGTCGAGCGCGACGCGTCCGCCGCCGCCGTGGGCGCCGATCTCGCGCTTGCCGCGCTCCTCGGCGATCGCGGTCACGTTGAGTCGCGTCAGCGGCCGGACGTCGCCGACCGTCCAGCCCGAGGCCGTCGCGATCAGCGTCACGACCTCCTCGCTCGTGAGCGAGACGATCACCTGCGTGACGCGCGGATCGGCGGCCCGTGCCGCGCCGTCCACCTTCCTCAAGAGGTCGAGCTTCCTCGCGAGGTCGGTCGCGAGCGGCGGCTCGGCGAGCGCGTAGAGATCGTGCGGCCGGCCGCGAGACGGAACGGCAACGACCCCCGAGGTGGACGCGCGGTCGGCGATCGCGCGCGCCTGGCGCGCCGCCTCCTCCAGATTCTGGAGCGAGATGTCGTCGGTATGCGCGTAGCCGGTGCGCGTTCCGGACAGCGCCCGGACCCCCGCCCCCTGGCTGACGTGGCGGGAGGCCTTTTTCACCGTTCCTTCCTCGAGTTGGAGCTCTTCGTTCACACGGTACTCGAGGTAGATATCGGCATCGTCGGCGCGTCCGATTAGATTCGAGCCGAGGACGCGTTCGAGAAGGCTCCGCGTGACGTTGAAGCGGTCGGCGAAGAAGCTCTCGGGGCGTGTGCGCGCAAGCTCAGTCATTCGTCACTCGGCTCCATCGGCGGTTCGGAGGGCTCCAATCCTATCGTGGGCGTGCGCCTACCCCAAACTTTTCCGCGTTCAGAGGCTCGCCTGGCGACGGCGGGGCCCCAGCCCCGCGACGGCCTGCGGCTCGCACAACCACGGTCTCGATTGTACCCGCCGGGTCCAGCCTAGCGGCGGACCTGAAACCCCTGGATTATCTCGTGGATGCGTCTGAGGCCGACCAGCAGCGACGGCCCCGGCGACAGGATGTCGGTGCCCTCGATCGCGTGGATCTCGCCCGCCTTCACCGCCGTGATCCGGTCCCAGCCCGCGCGGCCCGCGACGGACGCCGCGTCGACGGGCTTGCCGCACCACGACGCGAGGATGATCTCGGGATCCCGCTCGATCACCGCCTGCGGCGAGACGATCCGACCGTGGGCCCCCGGCTCCCCGCGGAGCTCGACGAAGACGTCACGGCCGCCGGCGATCTCGATCAGCTCGGAGACCCAGCGGATGCCGGCGATGAGCGGATCGTGCCACTCCTCGAAGTAGACGCGCGGGCGGTCTGGCCACACCGACGAATACTCCCGGATCTGGTTCACCTCGTCCCGCATGTCCTGGACGAGCCCGCGCGCGGCCTCCGCGTGGCCGATGGCCCCGCCGACGAGGAGGATGGCGCGCAGCACGTCGTCGACGGAGCGCGGGTTCGTGCAGAGCACCGTGACTCCGCTTCCGATCAGGTCGCGGACGACGTCCTTCTGGAGGTCGGAGAACGCGAGCACCAGATCGGGCTCGAGCGCCAGAATCTTGTCGAGCCGGAACGTGGTGAAGCCCCCGACGCGCGCCTTCTCGCGCACGGCCTCGGGCCGGCGCGCCGTGCCGGGAACGCCGACCACCCGGTCGCCGGCGCCCACGAGGTAGGCGATCTCCGCGGTGTCGGCGGTGAGACAGACGATCCGCTGAGGGAACTCGATCGACGTCTTGCCGTACACGGAGGCTAGCCCTGGTAGACCTCGCGCTTCGCGAGGCCGCGCTGGAAGGCGAGGTACTGCGCGCGCGTCATGGGGGGCCGGGCCTGGGCGAGCACCTCGCGCGCGCCGGCCCCGCCCTCCCAGAGCAGGTCTACCGCCATCGCCGCGAGCGCCTTTGCAGGCACGAGGTACGCGAGCGGCTTGTCGACGATCTCGTAGTCCGCCCCGTGGCCGGTGCCGCGGGCGCCCCCGACGTACGGGTGGAGGACCGGCATCACCATGGAGAGGTCGCCCATATCGGTGGAGCCCGTCCGGTGGCCGATCTGACGGTAGTGCTCCTCGCCGACGAGCGCCGTCGCGTTCGCCTTGAACCAGCCCGCCATGGTCGCGTCGCACGCCATCGGCATGTAGCCGGGCAGCGTCTCGATCTCGACCGTGGCGCCGAGCGCCAGCGCGCCGGCGCGGAGGGCGCGGTCCACTTTCCGGTTGGCGTCCAGGATCGCCTCGACCGTCTTGCCGCGCACGTACGTCTCGATCCGTACCTCGCCCGGGATCACGTTCACCTGCGAGCCGCCGTGGGTGATGATCGGGTGCACGCGGATCGTGTCCTCGTCCTTGAAGGTCTCTCGGATGGCGTTGATCGCCATGAGACCGATCTGGGCGGCGTAGAGCGCGTTGATCCCCGCGTGCGGCGCGCCGCCCGCGTGGGCGGCACGCCCGATGTAGCGCACGGTCTTCACGACGCAACCGTTGTTGGACCCGGGCACCCCCGCCTTGCCGTCCTCCGGCCGCGAGGTCGCGTGGATCATCATCGCGAGGTCGACGTCGTCGAAGTGGCCGAGCCGCAGGAGCTCGGGCTTGCCGCCGAGGAACTCGAGCCTCCCCTGGCGCGCCTGGCCCACGCGCCATTCGATGTCGCCGTATTCCTCCGCCGGAACGGCGAAGAAGGCGACCCGCCCGGCGAGCCGATCGAGCGCCCGGACGTCGACGAGCCCCATCGCCGCTCCCAGCATCGCCGCGATCTGGGCGTTGTGGCCGCAGGCGTGCGCGGCGCCCGTCTGGGGATCGGCCTCGGGATGCCCCGTCACGACCAGCGCGTCCAGCTCCCCGAGCACCGCGAACGTCGGCCCGGCGCCCGCCCGCCCCTCGGCGTCGGCGCGGACGCCCGTCAGCGCGAGCCCCGCGCGCGGGGCCAGGCCCAGCTTCTTGAGCGTCTCCTCGACCAGCCGCGCCGTCTCGACCTCTTTGAAGCCGAGTTCGGGGTGGCGCCGGATCTGCTCACCGAGCCCGATGATCTCCGGGCCGCGTCGATCGATCGCCTCCCACACCCGCCGCTTCAGCTCGTCCTTCGTCATGGGCGTCCCTCTGTTCAGAAGCCGCTCGACATTCTACTGCCACGAGACGGTCTCCGCCGGCATACTGTGAGCATGGATTACCATCACGTGCTGGAAGCCGCCGGCGTCGTGGTCTTCGGCCTGGTCTTTTACTCCTACACGTTCCGGTGGTTTCACCCAAAGGGGCGGCTCGAGGCGTGGTGGCGGCCCGTCATTACCGGCCTCGCGTTCGGCGTCCTGGCCGTCGTGCTCATGATCTCGCGCATCCGGGTGCACGAGGACCTGTTCATCGATGCGCGGGTCGTGCCTATCGCGCTCATCACGCTGATCGAGGGCTGGTGGGCCGGGCTCCTCGCCGCGATCCTGGCCTCCGTCTACCGGGGCTGGCTGGCCGGCACAGGGGCGCTCGCCGGCGTCGTCGGGATCCTGGTCACGGTGGCGGCGGCCGCGCTGGTGCGCGAGTGGGCGCGGCGTGCGGGACGCCTCCGCGCCCACCACGCCCTCGTCCTGGGCGCCGCCGTGTTCGTCGTCACCTTCCTCTCGTTCCTGCTCCTGGGCGCGCGGGGGCTCGAGCTCTTCGTGCCGCTGGCGCTGCCGTTCCTGGTGATGAGCGTCGTCGGGATCGTGTTCGGGGCCTTCCTGTTCCGCGACATCGTGGAGAGTCAGGCCGCCGAGCGGGATCGCCGCGAAGCCGCCGAGCTGCGCGCCGTGACGTCGCTGGCGCGGGCGGCGGCGCACGAGATCAACAACCCCCTCATGATCGTCACGGGCGGGCTTGCCATCCTCGCCAAGCGGCTCGCGTCCGGCAGCGAGGAGGCCCGGTGGGCGGAGCGCGCGAAAGAGGGCGCCGAGCGGATCCGGGAGATCGTCGGGCGCATGAACGAGATCACCGAGGTACGGGAAGCGCCGGAGCAGGGCATGCTCCCGCCGATGCTCGACATCCGCAAGTCGAGTGAGGGCGCCTCGAGCCCGCCGCGCTGACGCGCACCGCCCGGCCAGCTCAGTCCGGACCGATCACGTGGAAGCCCTCGCGCTCGGCGGCCGCCGCTTGGGCCTCGTCGAACGTGACGAACGGGAGGCTGCCGGGGTCGTCCTCGGCCGCCACGACGGCGGCGCCGATCTGAAGTGCGTCCGCCGCTCGGAGCGGGTGGGTCTCGACGATGCGCTCCGCGCGACGGCGGACCAGATCCACCGCGGTGACTTCCGACCAGCGCTCCCACGTCGCCAGGAGTTGCCGCCGCGCGACACGGAGCTGCCGCGCCGCGGTCGCCTCCGAGCGACGTCGCCGTGCGAACGCAGAGAGCAGCTCGACCCGCGTCAGCGTCCAGACGACGACGTCCGGATCGTCACGCAGAAAGCCCGCCGCGGCCCGGGACTGCGATTCGGCGACGAACAGGGGAACCAGCGCCGAGGTGTCCCAGAACCTCACCAGCCAGTCTCTCGCTCTCTGAACAAATCGCGGAGCACGCTGCCGCGGAGCCGGACGGGCCTGTGCCGCCCGAGCCACGCCGGACGGCCCCCTGTGCCTCGGCGAATGAGCCCGCGGTGCTCAAGGCGCTTGAGACGTTCCCGTACCGCGCCGGTCGTGGAAACGGTCCGCGTTAGCGGGGCAAGCTGGGCGATGGGACGGTCGCGGTCCAACACGAGCACGGATCCTCCGCCCCGAACGTGCTCGAGGTAACGGGACAGGTTGTTCTTCAGCTCGGCAATTCTGGCCTTTTTCATATAGCCATGTTAGCCATCTCCTGGCTCCTTCGTCAACACACGCGGCCTCAGCCGGCACCGAACCGGTCGGGCAGAAAGTCCTTCACGTCCATGCCCGGATTCCCTTCCGTGATCCACTCGGTCATCAACCGCGCGGTGATCGGGGCGAGCAGGATGCCGTTGCGGAAGTGCGCGGTCGAGACCCAGAGCCCCTCGATGCCGGGCCACGGGCCGAGGATCGGCAGGCCGTCGGGGGCCCACGGACGGAAGCCGCACCAGGTGCGGGCGATCGGCAGGTCGCGGAGCGACGGCGCCAGCTCGATCGCCGCACGGAGCAGGCCCGCGATCCCCTCGGCGGTCACGGCGCGCTGAAAGCCCGCGCGCTCGACGGTTGCGCCGATCAGGAGCTCGCCCGACGGTCGCGGCACCAGGTACGCTTCACCGTGGACACAGTGCGTGAGCACCGGCGGGGCGTGGGCGAGCGCGATCATCTGGCCCCGCCGCGGCTCGACGGAGAGCCGCATCCCGAGCGACCGGACCAGCTCCGAGGTCCACGCGCCCGCGGCGAGGAGGACCGCGTCCCCCTCCACCCGCTCCCCTTCCGCCACGACCGCGCGCGCTCGCCCCCCTTCGACGACCACCCGGGACACGTTGCACGCCGTGTGGAGCTCGACGCCTGCGGCGACCGCCGCCTGGGCATAGGCGAGGACGAGCCGCTGGTTGTTGAGCCAGTGATCCCCCTTGACGAAAATGGCATGGTTGATCTTGGGCGAGAGCGCGGGCTCGAGCGCCTGCACTTCCTGGCCGTCCACCACCTCCACGCCGAGCTCCTTGTTCACCGCCCACACCCCTGCGTCGCGTCGGGTCTGGCTCGCGGACATCGGATAGATCGTGCCGCGCGTGACGTACTCGACGTCGATCCCCGTGCGCTCCTGGAGCTCGCGCACGACGTCCGGGTACAGCCGCCAGCTCGCCCTCGCCAGGCGTGCGAAGGCCGTCTCCGACGACTCACCGAGCAGCGCCAGGAGCCCGGCGGCGGCGCCGGAGGCCTCGGCGCCAGGCGTCGCGCGCTCGAGAAGCGTGACCGCGCAGCCCGCCCGCGCGAGCTCGTACGCCGTCGCGCAGCCGATGATCCCGCCGCCGACGACGACGACCTTCACGACGCCGCCAGTGCCTCCAGGAGCCGGCGGGTCGCATCGGCCGGCGAGTCCGCGGCGAGAATGGACGACACGACGGCGACGCCGCGTGCCCCGGCCGCGCGCACGTCCCGGACGCGCGCGGGTGTGATCCCGCCGATCGCGACGACCGGCAGGCGGACGGCGGCCGCGACACGCGCGAGCTTCTCGAGCCCCTGCGGCGGTCCGTACATCCGCTTCGACGGGGTGTCGTAGACCGGGCCGAAGACGAGCCAGTCAGCGCCCTCAACCTCCGCCTCGAGCGCGTCCGGCAGGGAGTGGACCGAGGCCCCGACGCGGAGTCGTTTGTCGGCGATAGCGCGGATGTCCTCGATCCTCAGCGAGGTGGAGGTGCGCTGCACGGCGTCGGCACCGACCGCCAGCGCGACGTCGACGCGGTCGTTCACGACCAGGAGCGCGCGGGTGTCGACCGTGATGGAGCGGATGCGCCGGCAGAGGAAGGCCAGGTCCGCGGCGCCCAGGTCCTTCTCCCTCACCTGTATGGCCGGCAGCCCGGCCGCGAGGCAGGCGCCGACGAGGCTCACGAGCTCCCGGCCCCGCGTCTGGGTGCGGTCGGTGACGAGGGTGAGCCTCAGCTCGTCCAATCGGGCACGCCCTCGAGCGGCGAGGACGCGGTCGCGTAGAGCTTCTTGCCGATCCTGCCGGCGCGGTAGGCGAGCCGCCCCGCCTCGATGGCGAGCCGCATCGCGCGCGCCATCGCCACCGGATCGCGGGCGCCGGCGATCGCCGTGTTCATCAGGACGCCTTCGCAGCCGAGCTCCATGGCGATCGCCGCGTCCGAGGCCGTGCCCACGCCCGCGTCGACGATGACGGGCACGGACACCGACTCGAGGACGATCTTGATGTTGTAGGGGTTGCGGATCCCGAGCCCCGAGCCGATCGGCGCGGCCAGTGGCATCACGCACGCCGCGCCCGCCTCCTCGAGCTTCCGAGCGATCACCGGGTCGTCGTTCGTGTACGGCATCACCGTGAACCCGTCGCGCGCGAGCTTCCGCGTCGCCTCGAGCAGCCCCTCGACGTCGGGGAAGAGCGTGCGCGAGTCACCGATGACCTCGAGCTTGATCATCTCGCCGAGCCCCGCCTCGCGCGCGAGGTACGCGGTGCGGACGGCCTCGTCGGCGGTGTAGCACCCCGCCGTGTTCGGCAGGAGCGTGTAGCGCGTGGTGTCCAGGTGCTCCAGGAGCGATTCGCCCGACGGCAGGCTCACCCGCCGAAGCGCGACGGTGATGATCTGAGCGCCAGAGGCCTCGTGGGCCTCCTTCATCACGTCCATGGACGAGTACTTCCCCGTGCCGACGATGAGCCGCGAGGAGAACTCCTTGCCGCCGAGGACCAGATTCGTGTCGTTCATGCTCTCCCCCACCGAACGATGTCACCGCTCGCCTCGCGGCTCGACGCCGCTCAGCTCGCACCGCCACCCATCGGTCGCACGATTTCTACCCTGTCGCCCTCGTGGAGGCGTGTCGCCGAGTAGGCGCTCTTGGGCGTGACCTCGCGGTTCACCGCCACCGCGGTGTACTCGCGCGTGACGCCGAGGTGCGTCAGGAGCCCCTCGACCGAAAGACCGTCGGCGACCTCCTGCGCCTTACCGTTCACAATGATCTTCATCACAGACTCGCCTCGCACGGCGGGGCCCCCACCCCGCGTATTCCAGAGGTCCGCACGACCACATAAACAAAACGGCCGCCACCCCGTTCGGGTGCGGCCGTACCGTCACGCGCGCCGCGTTCCCTTCGCCGGTATTATCCGGATCAGGTTCGAGGGGTCCCGGGCCGCACCCGGTTCTCAGGAATCCTCCCCCCACGACGTCAAGCGAAGTATACCACCGCGGGCGCCGTCAGTTGGGCCGGCGGTGCATCTGGACGTGGCGGTACATGCCCTCGACGTTGAGGGTGAGCCACTGCTCGTAGTTCGTCCACGTCGCGTACTTGGGCATTTTCACGAGCTGTTTCACCTCATCCACTGACTTGCCCTCGCGCGCGTGCCGGAGCACCTCGTCGCGGAGCTCTTCCATGTACTCGCGAAACATGCGCACGTGCTCCTTCCGGCCGAGCGGCCCATGGCCGGGCACGAGCACGTCGAAGTCCATCGCTTCCACCCGCTGGAGCGAGTCGATCCAGTCCTGGATGTAGGCGTCGGGGAAGTCGCGGAAGGCCAGGCTCTCCACCGGGATGAAGTCCACGGCAAAGAGGAGCCGCTCCTTGGGAAAGCGCATCACGATCGAGTTGTCCGAGTGGTTCCGTCCGACGTAGGCGAGCTCGACCACCGTGCCGCCGAGTTCGATGGACATCTCGGACGCGAACGTCACCTGGGGCACGGCCGTGGGGCGCTTCTCGGCGACGATGGTCCGCTTCGCGTTCGCGTGGGCGGCGACGACCGCCGTGTCGGCGAACACCTCGCCGCCGGCGATGTGGTCGGCGTGGTCGTGGCTATACACCAGGTATCGGACCGGCTGGGCGAAGCGCTTCCTGATCTCGTCCTTGAGCCAGCGGGCCGCCTCCGCGTTGATCGGGTCGGTGGCGATCACGCCCGCCGGCGTCACCGCGAACACGGAGTAGTGGTTGTTGTTCCTGAACCGGTAGACCTCGCCCGCGAGCTTCGTGATTTCCCTGACGGGCGCCTGGGGCTGGGCCTGGGTGGCGAGTGCGGCGACGGCGGCGAGCGCCGCAGCGACCGTGGCGGGGAATCGCTTCGTCATGACGCCTCCTTGATGGCCTTGACAGCCCCTGGGTTCTCGAGCGACGAGAGATCGCCCGGCTCCGTGCCGAGATAGGTCGCGCGGATCACGCGGCGCATGATCTTGGCGCTGCGCGTCTTCGGGAGATCGCGCGCGAAGAGCACGCGCTCGGGGCGGAGCGCCTTGCCCATCTGCGTGGCGACCCGCTCGGTGAGCTCAGCGCGGAGCGCGTCCGACGGCGACTGGCCCGATCTCAGAACCACGAAGCAGACGATCCCCTCGCCCTTCACCGGATGGGGTACGCCGACGACGCCCGCCTCCGCCACCGCCGGATGGCCGACCAGCACCGACTCGACCTCCGCGGGGCCGAGGCGCTTGCCCGCGATCTTGAGCGTGTCGTCGGAGCGCCCCTGGAGGAACCAGAACCCGTCGTCGTCGATCAGCGCCCAGTCGCCGTGCACCCAGACGTCCTTCCAGCGGGACCAGTACGTCTCCTCGTAGCGCGCCGGGTCCTTCCAGAAGCCCTGCGTCATGCCCGGCCACGGCGCCGTAACGACGAGCTCGCCGACCTGGCCGCGCACGGGTCGGCCCGTCTCGTCGAAGACCTCCGCGGCCATCCCCGGGATGATCCCCGCGAAGGAGCACGGCTTGATCGGCGCGATGGGGAAGCAGCCGAGGATCCCGCCCGAGATCTCGGTCCCGCCCGTGTAGTTGATGATCGGCAGGCGCGCCTTGCCGACGTTCTCGAAGAGCCACCGGTAGGGCTCGGGGTTCCAGGGCTCGCCCGTCGAGCCCAGGATGCGCAGCGAGGAGAGCTCGTGCGCGTGGACGTGCTCGGCGCCGTGGGGCATGAGGCTGCGCACCGCGGTCGGCGAGAGGCCCATGACGGTCACCTGGTGGCGCTCGACGATCGCCCAGAGGCGGTCGGGCTTCGGGTAGTCCTGCACGCCCTCGAAGAGCACGGCCGTGCCGCCGTGAAAGAGCCCCGCCGTGATCAGCATGGGGCCCATGAGCCAGCCGAGGTCGGTGAGCCAGAAGAGGCGGTCGGCCTCGCCGACGTCGTGACAGTAGGCGAAGTCGCTCCCGGTCTTCAGCAGGAATCCGCCGTGAGTGAGCACGGCCCCCTTCGGGCGCCCGGTCGTCCCCGACGTGTAGATGATCAGGCACGGCCGGTCGGCCTCGACCGGGAGCGCGGGGCACCGGTCCGATTCCTTGGCGACGAGATCGTGCCACCAGAGATCGCGCCCCGCCGTCCACGGAACCTCGCGGCCGAGCCGCCGGTAAATCACGACGTGCTTGACGCTCGGCGACGCGGCGACGGCCTCGTCGGCGGTCTCCTTCATCTTCACGACCTGGCCGCGGCGATGGAAGCCGTCGGCCGTGACGAGCGCCTTCGCCTCGCAATCCTGAAGCCGCGAGGCGACGGCCTGGGCGCCGTATCCCGAGAAGCACGGCGTGTAGACCGCGCCGATCCTCACGACCGCGAGCGTGGCGATCGCGGCCTCGGGCGACATCGGGAGGAACACGCCGACGCGGTCGCCCTCGGCGACCCCGAGACGCGTCAAGGCGTTCGCGAGGCGATTCACCTCGCGCGCGAGCTCGCGGTAGGTCAGCGTCCGGCTCTGGCCGTCGTCCCCCTCCCAGATGATCGCGGGCTTGTCGCCGCGGCCGGCGTCGACGTTCTTGTCGACACAGTTGTCGGCGAAGTTCAGGAGCCCGCCCGGGAACCAGCGGGGCCACTGGATCCCGCGCGCGCTGTCCAGCACGCGCTCGTACGGGCGAGTCCAGCGGACGCCGAGGTCGCGCACGACGGCGTCCCAGTACCACTCCGGGTCCACGATGCTCCGCCGCTGGAGCTCTTCCAGCGAGCCGATCTGGTGGGCGCGCATGAAGCGCCCGATGCGCGAGCGCTCGACGTATTCCTTCGTGGGCCGCCAGACGATTTCGCGGTTGCCCGCCTCGGTCATGGGCTCCCTCCCGACAGGGGGAGTGTACCCGGAGGCGGGCCGAAGGCCAACGCGCGGGATCGACCGGGTGCGGCTTACGTCACGAACTCCATCAGCAGACCCGGGACGGGGACCAGGCGGCGGCCGCTAGGATCGGGCGCGAGGCGGAGACCTTCGAGGGCGTAGGCGCCGAGGAGCGGCGGCGCCTCGGGCGCCGCGAAGACGAGAAGCGTGACCACGGCGCGGCCGCCCACGCGGATCCAGCTTTGGCCGATGTCGTGCTCGACGCGTCGGCCGTCCGCGAGCACGAAGGTGTCGCGGACATGGGGCGTGACGCCGAGCCGCCAGAGCAGCGCGGCCGGCACGGTCGTGTAGGTCGCGCCCGTGTCGACGAGCGCCTCGACCGTCTCCCAGGACTCGCCAGCTGCGTCGCCAATCTCGATCGCCACACGGAACGTGCCCACAGCCCGAGGCTACCCGGCGGACTGATTCAAAGCAATGCGTCGAATTCGATACCGGCGAGCCATGTGCCGTTCGGCCGAGTGCCGCGTGGCGGACGCGCTCACGCGCCCAGCGAAAGCGTCGCGACGAGACCGACGACGAGCGCCGCGTAGGCGAGCGCGATCAGCGCGCGCTGGCGGCGCGGCAGAGCGTCGTAGCCGGGCACGGGGTCGCGCCAGCGACGCGCGAGCGTCCAGAGGCCGACCACCAGCACGAGGAGGAGCACGGGCGATCCGGTCACCAACAGCGCGGCGACGCCGACGGCATAGCCGACCACCCAGGCGGTACGCGTGAAGGCGCCCGCGATTCGGCCGCCGTCGAGCGGCGGCACCGGGACGAGGTTGAACAGGTTCAGCAGGACCGCGGTGTGCCCGAGCGCCACCAGGAGCCGTTGCTCGAGCGCGAGTCCGGCGGCGAGCACCGCCCACGCGGCGACGGAGCCCACGATCGGGCCCGCCATCGCGACCCGCGCCTCGACGCCGGCGTCCCGGGGCCGGCCGTGCATCGCGACGAAGGCGCCGACGAACGGAATGAACACGGGCGCGCCCGCCGGAATGCCCTCGACCCGCAGCGCGACCGCGTGGCCGATCTCGTGGACGAAGATCAGCAGGACGAAGCCGACGGCGAACAGCCAGCCCCACTCCATGGCGTAGGCGCCGATCGAGAGCAGCATCGTCGCGAGGGTCTTCCACTTGAGGACGCCCGCGAGGAAGCCGAGGACCTTGGCCTTGCCCAGGACGAAGAGGAGACCGGCACCGGCGGCGCCCGCCGCGACGCCCCGGCCGCGCGAAGGACGCGTGGCCTCCTGAGGCCCCGAACGCTGGAGGCTCTGATACACCGCGCGCAGGTTCTCGATCTCCCGCGCACGGTCCCCGCCGTCGCCCGCCGCGGTCACGCCGCCGTCGTCAGCTTGGGGGGACGCGGGATGATCCAGGCCTCGTAGACCACGATCGCGAGGAAGACGAGCTTCATCACGCCGAAGTTCACGGCCAGGACCTGGTAGAACATGCCGGGGCTGGCGGGCGGGAACGGCACGCGCCACGCCTGGCCCTTCTGGGCGAGCACCTCGTTGATGAACGTCATGTTGACCAGGTAGGCGGCCACGAGGAACGAGAGCGCGCCGACCACGACCGCGAGCACCTGCAGCCCCACGCTGCGCTTACCGCCGGCGAAACGGGCGGCGCCCTGGCCGACGAGGAACCCGATCGCCACCGCCACGAGGCCGAAGCCGATCTTCGTGAGCACGGTGAAGCCCCACCAGGCGAGCACCCCCAAAGCGCCGCCCAGGACGGCGCCGAGCAGCGCCATCGGGTAATTGATGTCCTCCGACATGCTCGCGACGCTGCGCCGGAGCTCCCGCTTCAACACCTCGTAACAGGAGCGGCAGAAGACGCGATCCTGCGCCGTGACGCGGTCGCCCTCGCTCAGCGCTGTCTGGCATCGCGCGCACCGCGTCGTGGTGGGCGTCGCTGCGGCAGGTCTGGCGTCGGCCATGCTGGTCCTCCCTCGGTCGAAATGGGTTACATCAACTCTAGGTCCTCGGGCCGCGCCGGACCAAACTTCTTGGGCGCTCCTCCGCGACGACGAGACACTCCCGCTAGGGTTCACGGACTCGCGCCCTGCCGCCTGTAGTGACCCGAGCGGGAACGCGGCGAGACGCGCCGATCAGACGGCGTCGAGCTGGCGGGCGAGTGAGTCGCGGTCGGTGACGGGAAGCTGGCACGCGTAGTTCCGACACACGTACGCGGTCGGCCTCCCGCCGACGGCCTCGCGATTCTGGAGGAGCGGGATGCCCTCGGTGCCCTTCGGGTCGCCCGCGACGATGCCCGCGACCACGCGGTTCGGCAGGTAGCGGCCGAAGACCTCGGCGGTGAGCGGCGCCAGGCCGTTCCCGCCGGGCGGAGCGACCAGCGCGATCTCGGCGACGGGTCCCAGATGGAAGTCGAGGGCGCACAGGAAGCGCCCGAAGCCCGAGGCGTGACGCGCCATGAGATCGGCCATCGGCCTGAGCGCCTTCAATGCGGCGGTCTCGTAGCTCGACTCGCCCGTCAGGATCGCGAGCCGCAAGAGCGTCTCGATCGCCACGGAGCTCCCGCACGGCACGGCGTTGTCGAAGAGGTTCCGCGGGCGCACGATCAGCCGCTCGTGGTCGCCCCCGGTATCGTAGAAGCCCTCGAGCCGCTCGTCCCAGAAGAGCCGCAGCATCTCCTCGCCGAGCCCGCGCGCCTCGTCGAGCCAGCGGCGGTCGAACGTCGCCTCGTAGACGTCGACCAGGGCCGCGGCGACCATCGCGTGATCCTCGAGGTAGCCCTTGAGCTTCGCCTGGCCGCCCTTCCACGTCCTGAGGAGCCGACCGCCCGGGCGCATCGCGCCGAGGACGAACTCGGCGTTCTTCACCGCGGCCGCGACGTAGTCGGGCCGGCCGAGGGCCCGGCCCGCCTCGGCGAACGCGCGGCACGCGAGCCCGTTCCACGCGGCGAGCACCTTGTCGTCGAGGCCGGGATGAACCCGCCGCTCGCGCGTCTCGTAGAGCCGCTTCCGGATGGGCGCGATCCGCTCGGGGTCGGGCGCCCCCGCCAGGGACAGGATGTTCTTCCCCTCGAAGTTCGGCCCGCGGTCGACTCCCCAGTACTGCGCCGCCGCTCGGGCGTCGGTCTCCCCGAGCGCCTCGCGCAACTCCTCCATGCTCCAGACGAAGAACTTCCCCTCGTGACCCTCGGAGTCGGCGTCCTGGGCGGAGTAAAAGCCGCCGGCGGGATCGGTCATCTCACGCAGGATGTAATCGAGCGTCTCCTCGGTGATGCGCCGGCACTCGGGATCGCCGAAGGCGAGCCAGCCGTGGAGATAGAGCGAGGCGAGCTGGCCGTTGTCGTAGAGCATCTTCTCGAAGTGGGGCACGAGCCAGTGCGCATCCACGGAGTAACGATGGAACCCGCCGCCGACCTGGTCGTAGATCCCGCCGCGCGCCATCGTGGTCAGCGTCGTGTGGACCATCTGGCGGGCCCGCGCGTTCTTCGAGCGCCGCCAGAAGCGCAGGACGAACTCCCAGATCATCGGCTGGGGGAACTTCGGCGCACCCCCGAGGCCGCCGTCGGCCTCGTCGAACTGCGCCGAGAGCGCCTGGAACGCGCCGAAGAGGATCTCGTCGGTGATGAGCTGCGTCGAACTCCGGAGCCGGTCCGACTGGGCGAGCGCCTCGCCGATCTGGCGCGCCGAGGCGGTGACCTCGCCGCGCCGATTCGCCCACGCGTCGGCGAGGGCCTGGAGGAGTCGCGGGAAGGCGGGCAGGCCGTGACGCTCGACGGGGGGAAAGTAGGTGCCGCCATAGAACGGCTCGCCGTCGGGGGTGAGGAAGCAGGTCATTGGCCAGCCGCCGTGGCCCGTCATCGACTGCACGGCCTGCATGTAGATCTGGTCGACGTCGGGTCGCTCCTCGCGGTCCACCTTCACGCTCACGAAGTGGCGGTTCATGAGGGCCGCGATCTCGGGGTCCTCGAACGACTCGCGCTCCATCACGTGGCACCAGTGGCACGCCGAGTAGCCGACCGAGAGGAGCAGGGGCTTGTCCTCCGCGCGCGCCCGCGCGAACGCCTCCTCGCCCCACGGATACCAGTCGACGGGGTTGTGCGCGTGCTGCAGGAGGTAGGGGCTCGTCTCGCGCGCGAGTCGGTTTTCGGTCACCCGTCCTTCTACCATCGGCGCCTAGCGGGCGAACGGCAGCGCGGCGACGCGCGCCGGCACGCTCCCCTCACCCACGCGCACCGTCACGGCGCGGTCGGGCTCGGCGTGCTCGCGTCGCACGAACGCGAGCGCGATCGGGCGCCCGAGGCCGAGCGAGCGCGTCGCGCTCGTCACCCTGCCGACGGCGGCACCGTCCGCGAGGACCTCCGCGGCATGAGGGGGCACCACCTCGCCCTCGAGGACGAGACCGGTGAGCCGCCGGTTCACGTGGCCGCGGTCGCGGATGCGCACCACGACTTCCTGCCCCGGGTAGCAGCCCTTGGTGTAGGACGCCAGGCGCTCGAGCGGGATCTCGGGCAGGAGCACGCTCTCGTCTACGTCGTGGCCGAAGAGCGGCGTGCCCGCCTCGATCCTGAGCGACTCGTACGCGGTGACGCCGAGCGGCCGCGCGCCGCCGCCGACGAGCGCGTCCCACACCCGAGGGCCGTGCGTCGCCGCGCACGCGACCCAGACTTCGAGGCCGCCCGTCTCCCCGCCGCCCGTCACGAGACGGACCGTCGTCTCGCCGAGCGTCGCGGTGAGGTTCGACCACGCCGGCGCGGGCGGCCGCACGCCCGTGAGTCGCTCGATCGTGGCGGGCGCCTCGGGACCCAGGAGCATCAGGAGCGCGGTCTCGTCGGACGCGTCCGTGAACGACGCCTTCTCGGAGAAGAGATAGTGGTCGAGCGCCTGGGAGATCTTGGCGGTCAACCCCCGCGGCATGACGAGCCGGATGCGATCCTCGAGCACCCAGACGGTCAGGATGACCTGGACCTTGCCGTGGACGTCGAGCAACGCCGCGGTGCACCCCTGCCCCGGTTGGAGCGCCTTGATCTCGTTCGAGAGGAGCGCGTGGAGAAACGTGGCGCGGTCGCGCCCGGTGACGTCGAGGACTCCCCAGTCCCCCCGATCCGCGAGCGCCACGCCCCGGCGCGCGGCGGCGTACTCGGCTGACGCGTCGCCGTAGTCGGCGGGAAGATCCCAGTCGCACACCGTCACGAACCGCGCGCCCGCGGCGACGTGACGCTCGTGTAGCAGCAACCGATTGGCCATGGGCTCATTTTACATGACGGGTAGTTGCATGCGTTTGTTCCCGCCACTACACTCCCTCGCATGTCGTCGAACGGGCTCGCGCGCCACCGTTGTGCGAGGGCTCGTTTCGTCGAGTGGACGCTCACGTTCCTCATGACGGGCGCATGCGGGACGGGAGGTGTCACCACCGCGGCGGGGCCGGACGGTCCGGCCCAGACCGCCTACACTCCCCCCGCCGGCAAAGGCCCGATCGTCGTGGTCCTCTCCGGCCACTCGGGTCCCGGCCTCTATCACGGCTACGCAGCCGAGCTCTCCCGGCTCGGTTATTACTCGGTGCTGCTCGACGGCAAGGATATCCTCACGCGCGAGCAGGATGGCGCCGGCAACCTCAGAAAGGCGATCGAGCGAGCGCAGCGTTCCTCGCAGGCGGTCCCGGGCAAGGCCGCGGTGATCGGGTTCTCCCAGGGAGGCGGCGGCGCGCTCGCCCACGGCGCGAATATGCCCGACCTCGTCTCCACCGTCGTCGCTTACTACCCGCAGACGAACTTCGTGTCGGACATCGGCCGGCTCGCCGCCCGCTTCCAGGTGCCCGTCCTGGTCCTCGCCGGCGCGGCGGATCGTTACCACAACTGCTGCCTGATCGAGTCCATGCGGGCGATGCAGGCCGCGGCCGCGGAGCGCCAGGCGCAGTTCGAGCTCGTCGTCTACCCATACGCCGACCACGGCTTCAATCTGCGAACCTCCGCCTACCGGGGCGAGGACGACGCCGACGCCTGGCGCCGTACGACGGAGACGCTCCGCCGCTACCACCCGGTCCCCTGAGCGTCGCGCCCGGCCGGCGCGTGGGGAGCGCGTGATAGACTGCGCGCTGTGCGACTGCCCTCTCGCGACCTCGTCCGCCGCTTTCAGCGCCGCCTGCTCGCGTGGTACGCCGACCACCGCCGCGATCTCCCCTGGCGACACACGCGCCAGCCCTACCGCGTGCTCGTCTCCGAGGTCATGCTCCAGCAGACCCAAGTGGATCGCGTGATCCCGAAGTACCGTGAGTTTCTCCGGCGGTACCCGACCATTCACCACCTGGCGCGGGCGCGTGTCGAAGCGGTCCGCCGGCTCTGGTACCCGCTCGGCTACAACATCCGTCCCGTGCGCCTGCACGCGATCGCGCGCGAGACCGTCGCGCGCTACGGCGGACGTCTGCCCGACGACGCGGCGGCGCTCCGACGCCTGCCGGGGATCGGCCGATACACCGCGGGCGCGGTTCTTTCGTTCGCCTACGGAAGGGACGCCGCCGTGCTGGACACCAACGTCCGCCGCGTTCTGGGCCGCGTCTTCCTCGGCCCGCGGCGGCTCGCGCGCGTCCGCGGCGAGCGGGCGTTCTGGGACCTCGCCGAGGTCCTCGTGCCGCGCGGGCGGGCGTACGACTTCAACCAGGCGCTCATGGACTTCGGGGCCACGTGGTGCACCCCGCGGAAGCCGAAGTGCCCGCGCTGTCCGATGCGAGGCTTCTGCGCGACCGTCGCCGCGTCCTAGAGGGGTCCCGTGCCCCTCGTGCTCCAGGTCGCCGCGGCGCTCATCCGGGACGAGGCGGGGCGCTACTTGATCACGCAGCGCCGGCGCGGCTCCCACCTCGAAGGGCTGTGGGAGTTCCCGGGCGGGAAGCAGGAAGCGGGCGAGTCGCCCGAGGCGTGCCTCAAGCGCGAGCTTACGGAAGAGCTCGCGGCAAACTTCGCGGTCGGCGAGAAGTTCGACACGATCAGGTGGGAGTACCCGGACCGGACCGTGGTCCTGCACTTCTTCCGCTGCCGGCTCGAGTCGGGGACGATCGAGCCGCGCGAGTCGCAGACGATGGCGTGGGTCGCGCCCGAGCGGCTCGACGAGTTCGCCTTCCCGCCCGCCGACCGCGAGCTGGTCGCGCGCCTGCGCTCCCGATCCGCGTAAGCCGCGCTAGGTCTCGGCGAGGATCGCGGCCCTCACCCGCTCTGGCGTGTACGGGATCGTCCTCAGGCGGACGCCGATCGCGTCGAAGACAGCATTCGAGATCGCCGACGGGACGACGGCGGCCGCCGGCTCCCCCGCGCCCCACGGTGGCTGGTCGGGCCGGTTGATCAGCACGGACACGACCTCGGGCACCTCCGGGAACGTGAGGATCGGGTACGACTTCCAGTCGACGCTCGTCACGCGCGAGCGGTCCCACTTGAGCTCTTCCTTGACCGTGCGGCTCACCGTCTGGATGACGTTGCCTTCGATCTGCGCTCTGACGCCGTCGGGATTGATGACCAGCCCGCAATCGTGGGCGACCACGACCCGCATGACACGGATCGCGCCGCTCCGCCGCTCGACGACGACCTCGGCGACCGCCGCGACGTAGGTGCGAACGTTTTCGTACTTCACGTAGGTGACGCCGCGCCCCGCCGCGATCGCCGCCTTCGCCGCCGCCTTCCTGGGCGACGCGCGAGTCTCCCACTTCGCCGCCGTGGCCGCCGCCTTGAGCACCTCGACGCCGCGCGGGTCCTTGAGGTGCCGCAGGCGGAACTCGACCGGGTCGGCGCCGGCCGCCGCCGCCAGCTCGTCCATGAACGCCTCGTTCGCATAGGTGTTCTGCATGCGCCCGGGCGTGCGGATCCAGGAAGGACGGAACGGCGTCGTTTCGAGCCGGTGCACGAGCGCGTGGGCGTTCGGGAATGGATACGACGGCGCCGAGTTCTGGAAGATGTTGCCCGGGTTGATCGCGTCCTTCCGGGGCAGGCCGGCCAGGGTCGCGGCGATCAGCGGCACGCCGTCCGTGATCGCGCTGAGCTTGGGGATCCAGAACTCCGACTGCCAGGCGACGATGCTCCCGCCGGCGTCGAGCCCGCCCTTGAGCTCGACGAGCGTCGGCGGCCCCTTCGGGTCCCAGCCGTGCTCGTCGTGGCGCATCCACTGCACACGGACCGGCCGGCCCACCTCGCGCGAGAGCAGCGCCGCATCGGCCGCCGCGTCCTCGTGACCGTTCCGCCCGTAACAGCCGGCGCCATCCAGATAATGGACGCGGATCAGCGCCACCGGGATGCCGAGCATGGCCGACAGCTCGCGCCGAAGCCAGTGGGGCGCCTGCGAGGCCGACCAGATCGTGGCGCTCCCGTCACGGACGTCGGCGACGGCGCACGACGGCCCGATCGAGCCGTGGGTGTGGATCGCGAACTCGTAGGTCGCGGCGAGCGTCTTCGCCGCGGAGGCGAGCGCCGACTTCGGATCGCCGACGTTCACGGTGATCTCGTCCTTCGCGACGGGCGTCGCGCGCACGACCTGGTAGAGCTTGTCCATCTCCGGCAGCCCTTCCCAGGCCGACCAGCTGGACTTCAGACGCTCCGCGGCCTTGATCGCCGCCCATTCCGTCTCGGCGACGACCGCGAGGAAGTTGCCGAGGCGCACGACCCTCATGAGCCCCTTGATGGAGCCGATCGAGCTCTCGTCGACGCCCGTGAGCTGGGCGCCGAGCGCCGGCGGCCGGACGACGCGCGCGTGGAGCATTCCGGGCACGCGGAAGTCGTGCATGTACGTGTGCTCGCCGGTGACCTTGGCGGGGACGTCGGGGCGCGGGAGCGATTTGCCGACGACCGTGTACTCCGCCGGCTTCTTCAGCGGCGCGTTCTTGTCCAGCTTGAGGTGGAACTCCTGGTCGCCGATCAGCTCGGCGTACGAGGCGCTCTTCGTCATGTCGGCCCTGACGCGCACGATGCCGAACTTCACCTCGAGCTCGCCCGACGACACGCCGAGCCGCGCCGCCGCCAGGTCCACCAGCGCCTTGCGTGCCGTCGCCGCGGCCTGGCGGATCTGGACGCCACCGACCTGGACGGAGAGGCTGCCCCACGTCGGGCCCTGGTCAGGGGTCAGCGCGGTGTCGCCTTCGACGAGATTGATCCGATCGACCGGGACATCGAGCTCTTCCGCCGCCATCTGACGCAGCGCCACCCGGATCCCCGTCCCGAGGTCGACTTTGCCCGTGAAGACGCTCACGCCGCCGTCACGCGCGATCGAAAGGAACGCGTCGACCTCGTCCGTCGCCACGGTCTTGCCGGCGGGCGCCGGCTGTCCGAGGGCCGCCCGCATCGGTTCGGCGAGGCCGAAGCCGACGATGAGGACGCCCGTGCCCTTGATGAACTCCCTGCGGGTCGTGCGTGCCGTCACCATCAGAACCTCCGCCCCATGCGCTTCGCCGCGCGCTTCACGGCTTCCAGGATCCGCTGATGGGTGCCACAGCGGCAGAGATTGTCCGCGAGCGCCAGCCGGATCTCGCGGTCGCTCGGGGCAGGGTTCTGATCGAGGAGCGCCTTCGATGTCATGATCATGCCGTTGATGCAGTAGCCACACTGCGCCGCCTGCGCCTCGATGAACGCCGTCTGGATCGGATGGGGCTTTGCGACCGAGCCGAGCCCCTCGAGCGTCGTCACCGTTCGGCTGGCGACCGTCTCGACCGGCGTCACGCACGAGCGGATCGCCTTGCCGTCGATGATGACCGTGCACGCGCCGCACTGGGCCAAGCCGCAGCCGAACTTCGGGCCGTGTAGCGCCAGGGTGTCTCGCAGCACGTAGAGCAACGGGGTGTCGGGCTCGACGTCGAGGGTGTGGGACGCGCCGTTGACCGAGAGCGTGATCATAGAACCTCCCCCTCGCGCCTGAGCGGAAGGATGGCGGGACTCACGCCACGGGCCGCGGGCCGAGCCCGGCGCCCAGCGCCGCGTGCACCATGGTGACGAGCGAGACGATGTCGAAGACGGGAAGCCCCGTCTCGCGCTGGATGTCCGGCGTGTAGGGCGGCATGTTGGTGCACTCGAGAACGATCGCCCCGACGTCGGGGTAGTCGCTCACGAGCCGGCGCGCCACCCGCACGTGCTCCTCGCGCGCCGCGTCGACGTCGAGCTCGAGCTCGTCGCCGAGCAGCACCCGCGTGAACTCCTTTTCGGTCTCCATTCCGACGACCGCGATCGGGATCTCGCTCCCGATCCCGGCCCCCCGCAGGTGCTCGGGGCCGAGCGTCCCGGCGTTCACCGTCATGACGCCGACGCGCCGGCCGGCGGGCAGAAGCCGGTGCACGAGCGGGACCAGGAGGAGACTCGAGGTAAAGACGGGGACCCGGACCGCCGCCGCCAGCGCCTGCTGGTACTTCACGAGGAACCCGCAGTTCGTCGTGATCGCGCCGACGCCCTCGCCCTCGAGAGCGCGCGCGCCGTCGACGAACGCGGGCAGGAGCCCCTCGGCGCCGCGCCGGACGACGAGGTCGGGGTCGGCTCCGCTCACCCGGTGGTAGCGCACCGGGAACGGGAACGTGGCGGCGTTGCCCATGTCGCCGGGGATGCGCGGGAAGCGCGTGTCGAGCATGAGGATGCCGACGGTAACGCCGTACTGATTGAAGCCGCCCCGAACGCGTCCGGAGGCCATCGCCCCTACTCTACCCTAGCGGCTTCCTTTCACGCTCCCGACACCTTATCCTCTCGGCGGAGGCCACCCCCATGGAAGAGATGAGCGTCTCGCCGGGACCCCCGGCTTCCGCGGAGCGCGGAGCGAGCCCCCCGAGCTCGGGCCCGAGAGACCTGCGCGACTGGATCGGGCGGGTCGAGGCGATCGGGCAGCTCAAGCGGATCACCGAGGAGGTGGGCCGCGACGAGGAGATGGGCGCGATCACCTACCTGGCCCACCAGACGATCGGCGCGCCGGCCCTCCTCTTCGAACGGGTCAAGGACTCGCCGCGCGGCTTCCGCTCGCTCTGGAACCCGCTGGGCTCGAGCGTGGACCGGTTCGCCCTCGCGATCGGCGAGCCCGCGGGGCTCTCCGTCATGGAGCTGGTCCGCGCTTGCCGGACAAAGTTCGCCAACCCGATCCCGCCCGTGGTTGTGGAGGGCGAGGGCTCGCCCGTGAACGAGAACCACCTGCGCGACGACAAGGTGGACATCCGTGACTTCCCCGCCGCGCGCCACTGGCCGCGGGACGGCGGAGAGTACGTCGGTACCTGCGATGCGATCATCACGCGCGATCCCGACGGCGGATGGTTGAACGTGGGCTGCTACCGTCAGATGGTGCAGGGCAAGCGGGAGGTCGGCCTGTACCTCTCGCCGGGGAAGGACGCGCGCCTGCACATCGAGCGGTACTGGAGCCGGAACGAGCCCTGCGAGGTCGTCTGCTGCTGGGGCATCGACCCCGCCCTCTTCATCGCGGCCTCCCAGACCTTTCCCAAGACCGTCTCGGAGCTCGACTTCGTCGGCGGCATGCTGGGCCGGCCCGTCGAGCTGGTGAAGGGCGAGGCGACGAGCCTCCTCTACCCCGCGCGCGCCGAGATCGCGGTCGAGGGCGTGATCCCGCCGAACTCGCAGAAGCTGGAAGGCCCCTTCGGGGAATTCACGGGCTATTACGGCCGGCCGGAAGACTACGCCTTCCTCGTCCAGGTGCGGGCCGTTCATTATCGCGACAACCCCATCCTCACTCACGCTCTCATGGCCGACTACCCGGCCAACGAGTGCGCGCTCCTCTACTCCGTCGCGCGCTCGGCGCGCGTCTGGAGCGACCTCGACCGGGTCGGCGTCCCCGGCATCAAGGGCGTCTACGCCCATCCCGCGGCCGCGGGTGGCTTCGCGATGACGATCGTCTCGCTCGAGCAGCGGTACGCCGGCCACGCGCCGCAGGCGCTGGCCCTCGCCGGGCAGGTGCCGGGCGGGGCGTACTTCTCCAAGTGGATCATCGCGGTGGACGACGACGTGGACCCCTCCAACATCAATCAGGTGCTCTGGGCGATGTCCACGCGCTGCAACCCTGCCGAGGACATCGATATCCTGCGCCAGACGTGGTCCACCTGGCTCGACCCCACCCAGAACCCGCCCGAGGAGCGGCCCTACGGCTCGAAGGCGCTGATCAACGCATGCATGGAGCACCGCTACCTCAAGCAGTTCTCCCGGCGCACGCGGCTCCGCCGATCGGTGTACGAGTCCGTCGCCGCGCGCTGGAGGCAGCTCGGCTTCGACGGCACCCCCCCGAAGCCTTGGGCGCTCGACGACTAGGCAGATGCTGGTGCGTCGGCGCGCGGCGGTGGGCCGGCACGCCACGGCGCCGGAGGCGCGATGAAGATCGACGTCTTCCCGCACATCCTCCCGAGGCGGTTCTTCGACCGGATGCTCGAGATCGCCGGGGGGAACCTCTACATGCAAAAACGCATGCGCGCGATCCCCGTGCTGGTGGACCTCGAGGAGCGCTTTCGGATCATGGACCGGTACGAGGGTTACGTCCAGGTCCTCACGCTCGCGTCGCCGCCGATCGAGGCGCTCGCCGGCCCGGACGCGACCCCGGCGCTGGCGCGCCTCGCGAACGACGGCATGGCCGAGCTGGTCGCGAAGCATCCCGACCGCTTCCCCGGCTTCGTCGCCTCCCTGCCGATGAACAACCCCGACGCCGCACTGAGAGAGATCGACCGCGCCATCGACGGGCTCGGCGCCACCGGCGTCCAGATCTTCTCCAACGTCAACGGGCGGCCGCTCGACGAGCCCGAGTGGGCGCCGCTCTTCGACCGCATGGCGGCGCGCAGGCTGCCGATCTGGCTCCACCCGGCGCGGCCCGCGGTCTTCGCCGACTACCCCGGGGAGAAGCGGTCGCGCTACGACATCTGGTGGGCGTTCGGCTGGCCCTACGAGACGACCGCCGCGATGGCGCGTCTGGTCTTCGCGGGGCTCTTCGACCGTCACCCGGACCTCGCGATCATCACGCACCACATGGGCGCGATGCTGCCGTACTTCGAGGGCCGCGCGGGCGGCGGGCTCGACCAGCTCGGCAGCCGCACCGAGGACCCGGACGACGCGGTCGCCCTGGCGCGCCTCGCCCGGCGGCCGCTCGACTATTTCAAGATGTTCTACGGCGACACGGCCCTCTTCGGCGCACGGCACGCCATGGAATGCGGACTGGCGTTCTTCGGGGCCGAGCGGGTACTGTTCGGGACGGATATGCCCTTCGACCCCGAGAAGGGGCCGGGGTTCATCCGGGACACGATCGTGGCGATGGAGCGGATGCGGGCTACGCCCGCCGAAAAAGCGAAGATCTACGAGGGGAACGCGAGGCGGATGCTGAGACTTCGGTTGAAGTGAGACTGCGGGGGCACTCATGAGCAAGAAGGCGGACATCGAGACCACGGCAGAGGCGTACCTCGAGCTCCTCGCGGCCCGGGGCGTCGAGTACTTCTTCGGCAACGCCGGAACCGACTTCGCGCCGATCATCGAGGCGTACGCGCGCCGCGGCGCCCACGGCCAATTGCTTCCCCGTCCGATCACAGTCCCCCACGAGGTGCCGGCCGTCGCGATGGCCCACGGCTACGCCATGGTCACCGGCCGGCCGCAGGCCGTCATGGTCCACGTGATCGTCGGCACGGCCAACGCGCTCGGCGGCGTCATCAACGCCGCGCGCGGCGGGGTACCGATGCTCTTCACGGCGGGGCGCAACCCGATCACCGAGGCCGGCTTCCGCGGCAGTCGCGAGCGCCAGATCCACTGGGCGCAGGAGTCCTTCGATCAGGGCGCGATCGTGCGCGAGTTCGTCAAGTGGGACTACGAGCTACGGAACTTCGCCCAGCTCGAAACCGTCGTCGACCGCGCCCTCGCGGTCACGCAGGCCGAGCCCCAGGCACCGGTCTACCTCACGCTCCCCAGGGAGGTGCTGGCCGAGCGCCACGACAGCTTCGAGTACGCGGACCCCTCGCGCGCCCCACGCCCGAGCGACGTGGTGGCCGCGGGCGAGGCGGTGGAGGAAGCGGCGCGGATCATCGCGACGGCGAAGAATCCCGTCGTCATCGCCAAGGCCCTCGGGCGCGACCCGCGCGCGGTCGAGGCGATGGTGAAGCTCGCCGAGGTGGCGGCGCTCCCCGTCGTCGATCACTTCCACACCCACGTGAACTTCCCCCAGGACCATCCGCTGCACGCGGGGTTCGACGCGACGCCGTACCTCGACACGGCGGACGCGATCGTGGTGGTCGAGTCCGACGCGCCCTGGTTCCCACACGTCAAGAGCCCGCGGCCGGAGACGAAGCTCGTCCAGATCGGCGTGGACCCCCTCTTCTCCCGCTATCCGATCCGCGGCTTCGGCGCCGACGTGGCGCTCGCCGGCACCGTGCGGCTCACGCTCGCCGCGCTCGCCGACGCCCTCCGACCGCGCGTGGAGGGCCGCCTGGTGGACGAGCGGCGGCGGCGCTGGCAGGGCGAGCACGCGCGGCGGCGGGAGGCGTCAGCGACGGCGGCGCGCCGGGTCCAGAACGATCGTCCGATCGACATGGCCTGGCTCTCCCGGTGCGTGGGCGACCTCGTGGACGAGAGGACGATCGTCGTGAACGAGTACGACCTCGACCCGACCCAGGCGTGCTTCCGGGCGCCCGGCACCTACTTCAACGGGCCGGCCTCCAGCAGCCTCGGCTGGGGCCTGGGCGCGGCGCTCGGCGCCAAGCTCGCCGCCCCGGACAAGACCGTCATCTGCACGGTCGGCGACGGCGCCTACATCTTCGGCGCGCCGACCGCGGCGCACTTCGTCGCGCGCGCCTACGACGTGCCCGTGCTCTTCGTCGTCTTCAACAACCAGGCGTGGAACGCGGTGAAGCGCGCCGTGCGCGGCCTGGCACCGGACGGCTTTGCGGCGAAGACCGGCGCCATGGTGCTCTCCGACCTCGAGCCGGCGCCCGACTATGAGCTGGTCTGCCGGGCCTCCGGCGGCCACGCCGAGCGCGTGGAAGACCCGGCCGTGCTTCCCGGGGCGCTCGCCCGCGCGCTGAAGGTGGTCCGCGAGGAAAAACGCCAGGCCCTGCTCAACGTGATCTGCAGGAAGCCGTGAGGAGGTCGCCACCATGACAGTCATCGACGCCGACGGCCACGTGACCGAGTCCACCGAGCAGGTGGTGAAGTACATGGACGCCCCGTTCCGCAACCGGCAGCTCGTCTTTCCGATCGTTCCGGCGGACGGCTGGGATCGTCGGCTCCTCACGAAATACCACGATACCGCCGGGACCGCGGACGCCTGGCTCCGCGCGCTCGACAAAGGCGGCATGGACCAGGCGGTGCTCTTCCCGACGCTCGGGCTCTTCATGAGCTTCCTCAAAGACCGCGCCTGGGCGGTGCAGTTCTGCCGGGCGTACAACACGCTCATGCACGAGGAGTTCGTCACGGCGAGCCCGCGGCTCCAGGCGGTGGCCCTCCTGCCGATCCAGGACCCGCAGGCCGCGGCGCAGGAGCTCAAGCGCGCGGTCCGCGAGCTCGGGCACGTCGGCGCGATGCTGGCGGCGGACGGCAGCCACGTTCTCGGCGACGAGCGTTTCACACCGATCTACGAAGAGGCCCAGCGCCTGGACGTGATGCTCGCCATCCACGCCTCGGGCTCGCATCTCGGCGGCGCCGGCGTGGACCTTTTCCCGCGCTTCATCCAGGCGCACACCTGCTCGCACCCCTTCGGCCAGATGCGCCAGCTCACGTCGATCATCTTCGAGGGGATCCCCGAGCGCTTCCCCGACCTCCGCCTCGCCTTCCTCGAGGCGGGGGCGGGCTGGGCGCCGTACTGGATGGAGCGGATGGACGACGAGTACGACAAGCGCGGCGAGGTCGAGGCGCCCGCCCTCCGGAAGAAGCCGAGCGACTACGTGCGGTCGGGGAAGATCTACTTCTCGTGCGAGGCCGACGAGTGGCTCCTGCCCCAGGCCCTCAAGCTCGTCGGCGAGAACCAGATCGTCTACGCCTCCGACTTCCCCCACTGGGACCACAGCTTCCCCGCCTCGATCGACGAGATCCGGAACCGCGGCGACCTCACCGACGCGCAGAAGCGCAAGGTGCTCGCCGACAATTGCCGGAGGCTCTACAAGCTACAATAGGGCATGAGCGCGCGCCGGCTCCTGCTCGTGGGGCTCGCCTACCTGGTGTTCGACCTCGCCGATCCCGTCCTGCCCGGCGCCTTCAGCTTCGAGGTCAGGGACTCGGAGATCGAGGAGGCCGTCCACGTGCGCCGCCGTCCCGAGGACCGACCGGCGATCACGGTGGAGCCCGCGCCGCCCGAGCGCCGCGTCGAGCCGCGTGAGGATTCGCCGACCCGACTGCACCTCGGCGTCAGGGCGGAGCCGACCGGGAAGGCATCGCCGCTCCACCCGGCGCCGCGCTCCGCGCTGCCCGTGACGGCCCCGTCGCCCGACGACCACTAGCTTCGTCATCCCGTAAGTCTCCCGACCTCCGCCGCCCCCCGGCGGCACATCGCGTCCGTCCATCTCATGAGGAGACACGAGATGACTCTGAACCGTTACGAAGGCTTGGCGATCGCCATCGCGCTCCTGGTCGTGGGCCGCGTCCTGGTCGCGGTTCTCAAGGCGCTGGTGGAGTGACGTATGCTGTTTTTCATGGACCCCGAGTTCTGGGCCCGGCTCTTCGGCATCGTGATCATCGACCTCACGCTGGCCGGCGACAACGCGCTGGTCATCGCGCTCGCCGTGCGCACGCTGCCCCGACGTCAGCAGTTCTGGGGGCGGGTCTGGGGGACGGCGGGGGCGGTGGGGCTCCGCCTGGCCTTCATCGCGGTCGCGACGCTGCTCCTCCGGATCCCGATGCTCCAGGTCGCCGGCGGGCTGCTCCTCGTGTGGATCGCGTGGAAGCTCGTCCGCAAGGAGACCGGGGCCGAGGGCCACGTCCGGGAGGGCGGCTCGCTCTGGGATGCGGTCTGGATCATTATTCTCGCCGACGCGATCATGAGCCTCGACAACGTGCTCGCCGTCGCCGCCGCCGCCCACGGCGATCTCTTTCTCGTCGTCTTCGGCATCGGGCTCTCGCTGCCGATCGTCGTGTGGGGCAGCGGCCTCCTCGCCGTGCTCATGAACCGCTTCGCCTGGATCATCTGGATCGGTGGCGGGATCCTCGGCTACGTCGGCGGCGAGATGATCCTGAGCGACCGGAGCCTCGCCCGCTTCGTCGACCACGGGGCCGCGGGCTTGGCGCTCCTGCCGCTCCTGCCCGCCGTCGCGCTCATCGCGCTCGGCTGGTGGTCCTCTATTCAGAACGGCAGAAAGAAGGTGCCGGGCCGCGCCTGATTCAGTATCCTAAGCGCCGTGGCGCAGGACCTCCGCAGCTACCTCGACCTCGTCAAGCGCCGAGCGCCGGGCGACTTCGAGATCGTCGCGCGCGAGGTCGATCCCGCGTACGAGATCACCGCGCTCGTCGTGAAGCTCGAGCGCGAGGCCAAGCGCCGGCCGGTGCTCCTGTTCGAGAAGGTCAAGGGCACGCGGTTCCCCGTGCTCACGAACCTCCACGCGAGCCGTGGGAGGCTCGCGGCGGCGATGAGCGCGGCCCCGGAAGAGACGCTCCGCACCTACCTCCGCGCGATGGAGACGCCGACCCCTCCGAAGGTCGTCGGGACCGGGCCCGTGAAGGAGGTCGTCCTCACGGGCGACCGCGTGAACCTCTACGACCTGCCGCAGATCGTCCACCATGAGGGCGACGCGGGCCCGTACGTCACCGCGGCGATCTCCTTCGCGAAGGCCCCGACCGCCGACATCTGGAACTGCGCCTACAACCGACTCCAGATCAAGGGGCGCGACACGACGTCGATCCATCTGACGACGGGAAAGCACCTCTGGGAGTTCCACCGGATCGCCGAGGCGCGCGGCGAGCCGCTGCCCGTGGCGCTCGTGATCGGCGTCCACCCCGCGATCGCCCTCGGCGCCCTCGCCATCGGCTCGATCGACGAGGACGAGCGGGCCATCATGGGCGGGCTCCTGGGGGAGCCGCTCGAGCTGGTCCGCTGCGAGACGTCGGACGTCCTCGTCCCGGCGCACGCCGAGATGGTGCTCGAGGCCGAGATCCTGCCGCGCGCGCGCACCCCCGAGGGCCCGTTCGGCGAGTTCACGGGGTACAGCCTCGGCGAGCGCCAGCGCGAAGTCGTCCGCGTCCGGGCGATCACGCACCGCCGGGACGCGATCTTCCAGGACATCACCGTCGCCCACCTCGACCACCTCCTGCTCTCCACGATCCCGATCGAGGCGAACCTCTACCGCGCCGTCCGCGCGATGGTTCCCACGGTCAAGGCGGTGCGCGTGCCGGGGCCGTTCACGTGCTTCGTCTCCATCGAGGCGCGCGTCCCGGGCCAGGCGAAAAACGCGATCCTCGCGGTGCTGGGCGCCGACCTCTACATGAAGCGGGTGGTCGTCGTCGACCAGGACGTGGACGTGTTCGACGACCGGCAGGTGAACTGGGCGATCGCCACGCGGTGCCAGCCCGACCGCGACATCACCGTCATCACGAACGCCCGTGGCTCGGATCTCGACCCGTCGACGCGCGAGGACGGCCTGACGGCCAAGTGGGGCGTGGACGCGACCGCCAAGCCCTCGCTCGCGGCCTACACGCCCCGCCATCGCGTGCCGCCCGACGTCTGGCAGCGGATCAACCTCAAAGACTTCCTCGCCTAACGGCCGGTGGCCGGGAGCTTCGTCCGCCGTCTCGAGGCCGCCGCCGAGCGCGCCGGCGACAAGGCCGCGCTCCTCTGGGATGGGGGCGCGCTGACGCATGCCGACCTGCGCCGGCGCGCGCGCGTCTTCGCGGAGCGCCTCGCGGAGCGCGGGGTGCGGGCCGGCGCCACGATCGCCGTCGCCATCCCCAATCGCTGGACGTTCGCCGTCGCGCTGCTCGGCGGCTGGCAGCTCGGCGCGACCGTCGCGCCGCTCGATCCCCTGCTCAAGGGCGACGAGCGCGCCGCGATCCTCGCCGACCTCGCCCCCACGCTGCTCGTGGAATCGTCGGACGTTCCCGCGGGCGAGCACGAGGCGAGTGCCGGGGCGGGGGCCGGTGCGCCGGGGGTCGACGAGACCCGTTCCCTCCAACCCACGGACCCCGCGCGCCCTGGTGGAGCCCAGCCGCAACGGGGCAGCGCACGCGTGCCGCGTGGTCCCGCGATCCCCGGCGCACCGGCCTCCGCCCCGGCACTAATCCTGTACACGAGCGGGAGCACGGGCAGGCCGAAGGGCGCGGTGCTCTCGCACGCGGCCCTGACGTTCGCCAACGAGTCCTGGGCCGGGCCGGTCATGGAGCTCACGCCCGGCGACGTCGTCCTGGCGACGCTCCCCCTCTCCCACTCGTTCGGCCTGAACGGCGCGCTCCTGGCCCCCCTCCTGGCGGGCGCCTCGGTCGTCCTCGTCGAGCGCTTCGCGCCCGAGGCGGTGCTCGAGGCGATCGGCCGTTACGGGGTGACCGTCTTCCCCGGCGTGGCGACCATGTTCCGGCGGCTCCTCGAGAGCCCCACCCTCGCCGGAGCCGATCTCTCCCGCATGCGGCTCGCGGTCTCGGGCGCGGCTCCCTGTCCGTGGGAGCTGGCCGAGGAATGGCGCCAGCGGACCGGGATCCGGATCGTCCGTGGCTACGGGATGACGGAGCTGTTCCGGCCGATCTCCTATCTGGCCCGCGACGCCACAGAGTCCCCGGAGGCGATCGGGCGGGCGGTCCCCGGAGTCGAGGTCAGGACCGTGGACGACGCGGGCCGCGCGTTGCCCGCCGGCGAGGTCGGCGAGCTCTGGATCAAGAGTCCCGCTGCGATGCAGGGGTACGTGAACGATCCCGAGGAGACGCGCGGGGTCCTCACCTTCGACGGCTGGTTCAGGACCGGAGACCTGGCGACGATGTCCCCCGACGGCCTCGTGCGGATCGTCGGGCGCAAGCGCGAGCGGATCCTGCGAGGCGGCCACTCGGTCTTCCCCCAGGAGGTCGAGGCGGTTCTCCTCACCCACCCGGAAGTCGCGGAGGCCGCGGTCGTCGGCGTGCCGCACCCCACGCTCGGCGAGGAGGTCCACGCCTTCGTCGCCCTCCGACCCGGCGCCGGCGCCGACGCGGGCGCGCTCGTCCGCTACTGCCGGGAGCGGCTCGCCGCCTTCAAGTACCCCCGCCAGGTCACGATCGTGCCCGCGTTGCCCCGGAGCGCCGCCGGAAAGATCCTCAGGTCGAGCCTCCGCGGCCCTCGCTGAGGCGGTCCGCCGGCACCCGACGCCCCGGCGCGCCCTCGAGGGGGCTTCATGATCTCTTCGGCCGGCCATCATGATTGCTTGTCATGGCAATCATGATGGCGTAGCATCGCTATCATGAACCGGCCCTTACAGGTCTACCTCGACGCGCGAGACCTCAAGCGCCTGGAGGCGTGGACGCGCGAGCGCGGATGGACGAAGTCACAGGCGATCCGGGCCGCCGTTCGTGCTCTCACCCGCCCGGCCGGCGAGGATCCCTTGCTGGCGCTGAGCGGGACGATCGATGGACTCCCGCCAGACTGCAGCGAGCAGTTCGACCGGTACCTCCAGGAGGCGTTCGTTGCGGAGAAATCGGCCCGGCCCCGGGGCCGGACGCGGCACGTCCGATCGGCTGTTCGTCGATAGCAGCGCCTGGATTGCGCTGCTGAGCGCGCGCGACCGCCACCACGGAGAAGCGGACGCGATGTTTCGCCGCGCGGCGGCGCAGCGCGTCCGTTTGGTCACCACGAACCTGGTCCTCGCCGAGGTGCACCGGCTCCTGCTCCTCCGGGCGGGCGCACGGCCGGCGGCGCGCGCGCTGGACCGGCTCGAGGCGAGCCCCCTCACGGTCGTCGAGTTCGCCACCGCCGAGCATCACCGAGCGGCGCGGCTCTGGCTCGAACGGCTGAGAGGCCGGCCCGTCAATTACACGGACGCCGTCAGCTTCGCCGTCATGGAGGCGACGCGGTGCGCCGCGGCGATGAGCTTCGACCGTGACTTCGCGCGGGCGGGGTTCAGGCTCTACCGGGGTCGGCTCCCAGAGCCTAGCGCGGCAGTCGCCGCAGCTCGGCCATCGCGCCCGCATACGCACTGAGCCTCTTGAGCGCGACGTCCTTCCCCACCAGGTCGACGACCGCATCGAACCGTCGCCGCGCCTCCGCGACGTCGGCCCGGAGAAGCGCGAGCTCGCCCAGATAGAAGTATGCCTCAGCTGTCTGGACCCGCGCGATGCGCGGGTCGGCAGACCGCGCAGCGCCGAGCACGTTCTCGGGCGTGGCCGCCCCCAAGTACAGCGCGACGACCTTTCCCGGCCAGCCGGTGAGATCCAGACCTCGGCTGCTCCGCTCAAGCTCGGGGCGCCCGTCCCCGCCGGCTCTCGTCCGGGCCAGGTAAAGCCAGATCGCGCCGTCCGCATCGCGCGCTTGGGCGAGATCGGACGCCGCGTCGGCGAAGCGCCCGAGGTAGAAGCGCATCCGCCCACGGGCACTGAGTGCCGGCACGCCGACCGCGCCCAACCCGACCGCCGCGTCGACGTCCTCGAGGGCGCGGGCATAGTCGCCTTCGCCGCTGTGCAAGGAGCCGCGACGCAGACGGTGATGCCAGTTCTGCGGATCGAGGCGGATCGCAACGTCAAGGTCTCGGATCGCTCGGTCGAACTCCCCCCGGACCTCGTAGACCGCGGCCCGACCCACATAGACATTCGGGTCGCCGGGGGACTGTTGGAGGGCAACGTCGAACTCCTGGATCGCGCGACCATCGTCGCCCTTGCCGACGTATGCGGCCGCCCGGTTGAGGACGGCGAGCGGGCAGGCCGGACAGACACGGAGCGCGGCGTCGAAATCCCGGATCGCGAGGTCGTACTGGTGCTTCGCGTTGTACGCGATTCCGCGCCCGATCAGCGCGTGTGGGTCCTCCGGATCGATCCGCGCGGCCTCGTTGTAGTCCGCGATCGCGCGGTCGTAATCGCCCTTGTGAACGAGCGCCCTGCCGCGGTTCCTGAAGGCCGCGGCATACTTGGGGTTCAATCGAAGCGCCTCGGTGTAGTCCCGAATCGCAGGTCATAATCGCGTTTGCTCGCGTAGGCGTTGCCCCGGTTGTTGAACGCGAAGAAGAGGTCCGGATGCGGAAGGTCGCCGCTCTCGATCGCCCGTGTGTAGTACATGATGGCGCCGTCGAAATCCTGGCGCTGGCCGGCCTCCCACGCCTCGCGGAAGTGCCGGGCTCCCTGACCCAGGGCGGCCGCCGGGGATCCGAGGAGCAGAGCCAGAACGACCGCGAAAATCAGCATTCACCGCTAGCCGAGTGTCGCTAGCGCTCGAGCTCGACCAGGTACTCGCGGATCCGCTTGGCGTCCGGAGCGTCGGGCTTGAGCGCCAGGTATTTCCGGAACGCCTCCCGAGCCCGGTCGGTATCCTTCTGCTGATAGTAGAGGAACCCGAGCTGGCGGAACGGGTCGGGGAACGCGGGATCGAGGTCGGCCGAGCGCTCGTAGTGCTCGAGCGCCTTCCTGGCGAAGTCGTCCTTGTCGGCGGCGCCGCGCGCGCGCTGCGATTGCAGCCGGTAGAGGTCACCGTAGTAGAGGTGGAGCGTCGGGTCCTTCGGGGTGATCGCGGCCACGCGATCGAGCTGCGCCTGCGCCAGCTTGAACCGCCCCGCCCGGATGTCGAGGAGCGCGTTCTCCCGGACGACGGTCCGCATCCTGAGACCGAACTCCTCCGAGGTCTTGACCCTGTCGGCGGCGGCCGCCGCCGCGGCATACTGGGTGTTGACGAGCTCGGTGGTGGTCGTGATCCGCTCCTGGAGCTTCGGATGGCTGCCGAAGAAGAAGGTCTCGAGGCTCCCCCGGTCCTTCGACTCCGACAGGAGGAGCTGGAACACCTTGGGCGCCTCGTTCGGATCGTAGCCCGCGCGGACGAGCTTCTCCATGCCGCCCTGGTCCGCCTCGCGCTCGAGGTCGCGGCCGTAGCCGTTGATCGCGGCGATCGCCGCGAGCTGGAGCCCGATCCCCAGGATCGCGTTCGCCGTCTGGCTCAGGACCGCGGCGCCGACGTAATCGCCCGACTTCGCGCGCGAGCCCGAGGCGACCGCGACGCCGATGGACGCGGCGACGGCGAGCGCGGTGAAGAGGATCTGCTTGTTCGTCGCGTCGCGCGTGAACCGGAGCGCGTGGCGGCTCGTGACGTGGGTCATCTCGTGGCCGAGGATCATCGCGAGCTGGGCCTCGTTGTCGAGCCGGCTCAGGAGCCCCGAGTGCACGTAGACGCGGCCGTTCGGCATCGCGAACGCGTTGAGCGTCGGGTCGCTCATCACGCCGAACCTGAACCCAGGCCCCCCGGCCGCGCGCACCTCGTCGGGCAGGAGCCGGTCGCCGAGCTTGCCGAGGTATTCCTCCAGGAGCGGGTCGTCGTAGATCTTCGCCTTCTTGGCGAGCGCCTCCTCTTCCTTCTCGGCCTGCGACCACAGGCGGACTTCGTCGGACTCGGGCTTGAAGGGCTTGCCGCCGGCGCCGATCGGGGGGACGTTCCGGGTCGCGCACGAGGCGGCGAGGAGGGATGCGATCAGGACCCATGCGAGACAACGGTAGGGCGCGCCCCAGCGGTGCGTCGGCATGCTCATCGTCGACCCCCGGCTCCCGTCCTCAGTTCCGCGACGCCATCGTCCGGTGGAGCCTCACGAGCGCCGCCGATCGCTCGCGCAGGAGCGCCGCGTCCCCGGTCTGGATCACGAGGAGCCGGTCGATCACGGCGAGCGCCTTCCCCCAATCCTGACGCTGCGCATAGACGCCCTTGAGGTTGTTGAGCATGCGCGCCACGATCCCGCTCCGGGTCGCCCTGGCGAAGTGGGCCTCCGTCAGCTTCACCGGCCGCCCTACCGCACGTGCGACGATCGCTTCGGCCTCCCTCCGGTTGATCTCCCGCCCGCCGCCGAAGGGGTCCACCACGACGTCGCCGCCGTCCACCGGGGCCGTGACCACGAAGTGCGCCGGCAGGCCGACGCCCTCGATCGCCAGCCCCACCCGCCGCCCCACCTCCATCGTAACCACCGAGAGCGTGATCGGGATCCCCAGCCGCCGCGTGAGGACGTCGTTCAGAAAGGTGTTGCGCGGGTCGTAGTATTCCTCGCCGTTGCCGCGGAAGCCTTCCTCCTCGAAGAGGAAGGCCCGCAGCCGGTCGAACGCGCGTCGTCCCTTGAGCGCTCCGGCGCCGGAGCGCTCGGCCAGGTCGTCGAGTCTGGCGAGCCAGGGTTCGGGCTGGAGGTCGGGATACTCGATGCGGGCGATCGCCAGCGCCGCCCGGCCGAGGTCGATCTGCCCGTCGGGCCGCCGGAGGAGGTCACCGAACTCGCCCAGCGGATCAGCAGCCAGGGGCGTGATGGATCCCCGCCGTCGCGAGCGCCGTGCGCTGCAGCTCCTCCGCGAGCTCGAGCGTGCGTCGCGACGCCCGCGTCGCGGCGGCCTGCGCCTCGGGCGTCGTCGCGAGGCGCAGGAGGAGCGTGCGGCCGAGCTCGTGGTGGTAGCGCTCGTCCGGCTCGATCACGTCGCGGTACAACGCCGCGGTCTCCGCGTCGCCGGCCGCCTCGCAGAACCCGATGAACTGGCGGTTCTTGACGACCGCGATCGCCTCGCGCGTGAACTGGCCGGCCGCCACGCGCTCCACGGTGGACGTGAGCTTGTCGAGGTACTGGAAGAGCGGGCCCCCGCCCTTGGCCAGCGGGTCGAACGACCGCGCGTCCCCTCCGAGCGCGCGGAGGCGCTCCGCGATCATCCGATAGTGCTTGGCCTCGTCGCCAACCTGCCGGGCGAGCGCGAGCTTCACGTCCACCGCGTCGGTCGTCACGAGCCAGCGGGCCGCGATCTCGGTGGCCTCGAGCTCGTTCCGGAGCGCGACCCTGAGGAGGTTCGGAACATTCAGATCGCCCTCCACCTCGGGCCGGAGCGTGTCGTCCGGCGCCAGGCGGCTCAGGAGGCTCTGGTTCTGGGCGTCGAGCTCGGCGACGAACTGCTCGGCCGTCATGATCCGATCCCTCCCTGCAGGAGCGCGGCGAGCTCCTGCGTGAGCGTCTCCTTGGTGACGACGCGCCGGCAGCGCGCGTGCCACGGCTGCGTCTCGCGCGCGCGCGCGTGCGTCGTGAAGCCGAGGACGGGCACCCGCGCGACCTCCGCCGTCTCGAGAATGCGATCGTAGTCGAAGCCGGCGGTGAGATCCACGAGTGCGAAGCGCGGGCCTCGGGCCAGAGCAGCCTCGACCTCGGCGGTCGTCCGTGCGAACTCGACCGCGACCCCGGTCAGTCTCCCCGTCTCCCGGATGCGAGAGACGAAGAACAGGTCGCTGACGACCGCCAGCACGGGCTTGGCGGCTCGAGCGCCGGCGCCGGGGCTTGCCGCCTCGGAGCCCACGGACGAATCCGGCTCGCGGCCTCCCGTTGGGAGGTGTCGGGGCGAAGCGGCGCTCGCTCCCCCCGACGTTGACTCAATCGGATTGTTCACGGGTGCCGAGCCAGTGCTTGTTCCACTCGGCGATGTGGGCGAGCGTCGAGAGGTCGCGCATCCGGTCCAGGTACACCACGCCGTTCAGGTGGTCGCTCTCGTGCTGGATGACGCGCGCGAAGAAGTCCTTGGCGATCAGGCTCACGGCCCGCGCGTCACGGTCGTAGCACTCGAGGCGGACCGAGCCGTAGCGCGGCACGACCCCACGCAGGTCGGGGACCGAGAGGCAGCCCTCCCATCCATCCTCCATCTCCTCGCCGATCGGCGTGACGACGGGGTTGATGACGACCGTGAGGGGGATCTGCGGCGCGTCGGGGTAGCGCGGGTTGGCGAGCACCTCGATGACCGCGATCTGTCGCAGGGTGTGCACCTGATTCGCGGCGAGGCCCGCGCCGTCGTATTCGCGCATGGTCTCGACCATGTCGTCGATGAGCCGCTGGATCTCCGGCGAGCCGATCTCGTCCCGCGGGACGGGTTTCGCCACCTGGCGGAGAAGGGGATGGCCGAGGCGCGCGACTTTCAGGATCGCCATGGTGTCCCCGATTCTAGCACGCGGCTAAGGCGTCTCGACCTTTCCCACCTGGCGCACACCCTCCGCGAGCGTCACGCCCGCCGCTCGCGATAGCCCACGATCTCGAGGAGGTTGCCGTCGGGGTCGAGGAAGTAGAGACAGTCGTGGTCGCCCCAGTCGATCGGTGCGTGGTAGGGGATCCCGCGCGTGGCGAAGAGCGCCTGGGCGGCGACGAGGTCCGCGTGGCTGACCTCGAAGGCGTGGTGCGACTTGCCGAGCGGGTTCTCGATCTGGTCGAGCCCGCCCGGCTCGCGGTCGGGCTTGAAGAAAAGGGCACAGCCGCCGTCGCCGTAGCTGAGGAGCAGCTGGTCCGGCAGGCGCATCCGCACCGTCATGCCGAGGACCTCGGTATAGAAGCGCTCGGCGCGCGCCAGGTCGGCGACGTCCACGCCGAAGTGGTCGAGCCGCCTCACCCTCATCCGGCGTCCGCGCCCTCGATCCGGTCGAGCGCCCACTGCGCTGCGCGTCTGACCTCGAGGTCCGCGTCGCAGAGCGCGCGCCTGAGCGCCGGGACGGCGTGCCAGTCGCGACGGTTGCCGAGGACGAGCGCGGCGTTCCTCAGGAGGCCGGCGCGCTTCGCCCGCCACATGGCGCTCCCACGGAAGCGGGAGCGGAAGGCGTCCCCGTCGAGATCGAGCAGCGCCTCGAGCGGCGGGAAGGGGCTCCCCGGCGCCAGCGCGGGCTCCCGGGCACGCGCGGCCTTCCGGTTCCAGGGGCACACCTCCTGACACACGTCGCACCCGAACACCCACTCCCCGATGGCTTCCCCGTCCGCCTCGGAGATGTCGCCCCGGTGCTCGATCGTGAGGTACGCGATGCACCGCCGCGCGTCGAGCGCGTACGGGCCGACGAACGCCTGGGTCGGGCACGCGTCGAGACACGCGGTACAGGTGCCGCACCGGTCGGGCTCGCGCGCGTCCCACTCGAGCTCGGCGGTCGTGAGCACGACGCCGATGAAGAACCAGGAGCCGAGCGCCCCGTCGAGTAGGTTGGTGTTCTTGCCGATCCAGCCGAGCCCGGCGCGTGCCGCCAGGTCGCGCTCGAGCACCGCGCTCGTGTCGACGGCCGCGCGGCACCGGACGTCGGCGCCGCCCGCCCGGGCGATGTACTCCCCGAGCTCGACGAGCCGCGGCCGCATGACGTCGTGGTAGTCGCGCCCCCGCGCGTACCGTGCGACGGGCGCCCAGCTCGGGTCGTCGTCGTCGCGCGCGTACACGAGCGCGACGGCAACGACGGATCGACACCCGGGCAAGAGCCGGTCGGGATCGAGCCGGTCCTGGCGCCCATGCGCGAGGTAGTCCATCGTCCCCGCGTGGCCGGCCGCGAGCCAGCGCTCGAAGGCGGGGCCGTGCTCGGGCGGACCGGCCGGCCCGACGGCCACGCGGTCGAACCCGAGCTCGCGCGCCCGCGCCTTGACCGCCCCCGCGAGCGCCAGGCCGACGAGCGTCACGCCTTGCGCGCCTTAACGACGAGGCGGGCGCGGGTGAGCGTCCGGCCGCCCTCCTCGAGGAACTTCACGTAGCGGAACCAGCGACCGTCCGCCTTCCACTGCTCCCGCAGCGCCACCGCGGCGGCGAGCGCCTGCTCGACCGACTCGAAGGTCGCGACCTCCCGCTCGACCTCGAGGTGCTCGATCGCGAAGCCGCACCGCCTGAGGAGACGCCTGACCCCCGCCTCACCGTAGGCGAAGCGCGACGGGCGGCCGGTCTCCTTCCACTGGTCGGTGTGGAACGCCACGAAGGCGAACACCCCGCCCGGGCGAAGGACGCGCCCCGCCCGCTCGGCGATCGCATCCGACACGCAGAGGTGGGCCACGACCATCTCGGGCTTGAACGGCGCGTACTCCTCGACCTCCACGTCGCCGACGACGAACCTGACGTTCGCGAGCCCGGCGGCCGCCGCGCGCTTCCGCGCCTCGGCGATCGCCCGCGCGTCGCGGTCGACGCCGACGATGGCGTGGCACAGGGGGCCCAGCGCGAGCGCGAGCGGCCCCGTGCCCGTGCCCACGTCGAGCACCGTCAACTCCTTGAGCGGCTCCGCTCGGAGGAGCTCGAGGAAGGTCGGGCTGAGCCCCTCGGCGGTCTCACCCGGTGACAGCGCCATCCGACGCCGAGGAGACGAGGCGCGCGTACTTCGCCAACACGCCCCACGTGTAGCGCGGCTTCGGCGGCTTCACCGCGGAGAGCCGCTTCCGGAGCTCGGCCGCCGACAGCTCGACATCCAGCCGACGCTTCTTGACGTCGAGCACGATCCTGTCGCCGTTCCTCACGCCGGCGATCGGCCCGCCGACCGCGGCCTCCGGCGCGACGTGGGCGACCATGAGACCGTGCGTGGCGCCCGAGAATCGCCCGTCGGTCATCAGCGCGACGCTTGACCCGAGGCCGGCCCCCTGGAGCGCGCCCGTCACGTGGAGCATCTCCCGCATGCCCGGGCCGCCCTTGGGCCCCTCGTAGCGGATGACGATGAAGTCGCCCGCCCGGATCTTGCCCCCCTTGACCGCCCCGAACGCGTCCTCCTCGCGGTCGAACACGCGCGCCGTGCCCCGGAACACCTCCTCGGCGTGGCCCGCGACCTTCGCCACGCACCCCTCCGGCGCGAGGTTGCCGCGCAGGATCGCCATGCCGCCGTGGCGCGCGATCGGGTCGGCGAGCGCGCGGATGACCTTCTGGCCCGGGGTCTCGCGCGCGGCGCTCGCCTCGGCGCCGATCGTGCGGCCGGTCACGGTCGTCTCGGTCGCGTGCAGCAGGCCGGCGTCGAGCAGCCGCTTGGCGACCACCGCCATGCCGCCCGCCTCGTACATTTCGGGCGCCGTGTAGCTCCCCCACGGCTTGAGGTCGGCGAGTAGCGGCGTCCGGCGCGAGACGGTGTCGAACTCGTCGATCGTGAGCTTCACGCCGGCCTCCTTCGCCACCGCCAGGAGGTGGAGGACGGCGTTGGTCGAGCCGCCCGTCGCCATCACGCCGGCGATCGCGTTCTGGAGCGCCCGCTTGGTGATGATCTGCCGTGGCAGCACACCCCGCTTCAGCACGTCCATGACGAGCTTGCCGGTCTCGAACGCGATCTCCTCCTTGCGCGGATCCATAGCGGGCACGTCGTTAAACCCCATCGGCGAGACCCCGAGCATCTCGAACGCGGTCGCCATCGTGTTGGCCGTGAACTGACCGCCGCAAGCGCCCCCGCCCGGGCACGCCCGGCCCTCGATCGCGCCGAGCTCCTGCGCGTTGATCTTGCCCGCGTTGAACGCGCCGATCGCCTCGAAGACGTCCTGGATCGTCAGCCGGCGGCCCTTGTACTCGCCGTAGAGGATCGAGCCGCCGTAGAGCATCACGCTCGGGAGATTGAGCCGCGCCATGGCCATGACCATCGCGGGGATCGTCTTGTCGCAGCCGGAGATCCCGACGAAGCCGTCCATGAGGTGCCCGCGCACGACCAGCTCGACGGAGTCGGCGACGGTCTCGCGGCTGATGAGCGAGGCCTTCATGCCCTCGGTCCCCATCGCGATCCCGTCGGTGACCGTGATCGAGTTGAACTCGATCGGCGTCCCGCCCGCCGCCCGGACGCCTTCCTTCACCTTCTCGGCCATCTTCCGGTGGTTCCAGTTGCACGGGGTGATCTCGATCCAGCAGTGCCCGACGCCGATCAGCGGCTTCTTCAAGTCGTCGTCGGTGAAGCCGATCGCCTTGAAGAACGCGCGGGCCGCGGCGCGATCGGGCCCGTCGAGGATGGTCCGGCTCTTGTGGCGGGGATCGAGCGTCATGCTTTGGTCTCCTTCGTGCGCTTCGCGACGAGGTACGTGAAGCGGCCGCGCTGCACCACCTCACCGCGCTGGTCGACGACCTCGCGCTCCTCGACGACGACGCCGGCGTCGCGCATCGGCCGCTTCGTCACGACCCGCGACCGGCTCATGATCGTGTCGCCGACGCGAACGGAGCGCAGCACCTGCCAGTCGAGGCCCATGAACGCGAGCACGACCAGCGGAGGCTTCGGCACCCGCCAGCCCAGTCCCGTCGTGAAGCAGAGCGGCAGGACGTCCGGGACCGCGCCGCCGTCGGCGGCGAGCTCGCGCGTGAGCCCGAGGTAGATCGCCACGTGGGCCGACGTGATGGTCAGGCCCGGCGTCTCCTCGACGTGCTCCAACGGGACGTCCTCGAAGTAGGAGCCCGTCATGGCCGGGGCCGGCGCTCGATCATCAGGTCGGTCTCCCCCTCCTGGACGACCTCGCCACGCTGGTTGAGCACGCTCCGCTGCACGGTGACGAGGCCGCGGTCGGGCTTAGGGATCTCCTTCTTGCCGATGACCTTCGCACGCAGGCGGATCGTGTCGCCGATCTTGATCGGTCCCTTGAACTTCCACCGGAGCCCGACGAACGCGAGCGTCGCGTACGCCTGGGTGGCGCGCGTGAACAGGCCCGCCTGGATCGCCAGGCCGAGGAGGCCGTGGGCGATTCGCTCACCGAAGATCGACTGCTTCATGATCTCCGCGTCCGTGTGGAGCACGTTGTAGTCGCCGGACAGCCCCGCGAAGATCACGATGTCCGCCTCGGTGACGGTCCGTCCCGGCGACTCATACTCCTCGCCCAGCTCGATGTCGTCGAAGTAGCGCCGCAGCTCGCCCATGCAGCAGCAAAGGATAGCATGGGAGGGGGCGGGCTCCGGGCGAGTGTCGTTCCGAGCCGAGGAGCCCGCCCCTCCCCGTGCTAGCCGACGAGCTCGTTCCGCACGATCGCGGCGCCCTTCGCGAGCGCCCCGAGCTTGCCCCGCGCGGCCTCCCGGCCGAGCGGCACCATGCCGCAGTTCGTGCACGGGTAGAGGCGCTCGGGCGGCACGAACGCCATGGCCCGGCGGATCGTCGCGGCGACCTCGTCGGGCGTCTCGACCCGGGCGGTGGCGACGTCCACCGCGCCGACCAGCACGTCCTTGCCCGCGAGGAGGCGGAGCAGCTCGAGCGGCACGCGCGAGCCCGCGCACTCGAGCGAGACCTGGTCGATCCGGCTCCGGGCGAGGAGCGGGAACGTCGTCTCATACTGGCGCCACTCGCGGCCGAGCGTCGCCTTCCAGTCGAGGTTGGCCTGGATGCCGTAGCCGTAGCAGATGTGGACGGCGGTCGTGCAGCGCACGCCTTCGAGCGCCCGGTGGAGCGCCTCGATCCCCCACGCCGCCACGTCGTCCATGTAGACGTTGAACGCGGGCTCGTCGAGCTGGAGGACGTCGAGCCCGAGCGCGGCGAGCTCCCGCGCCTCCTCATTGAGGAGTCGCGCGAACTCCAGCGCGAGCCGCCGGCGGTCGCGGTAGTGCTCGTCGGCGAGCGTGTCCACGATCGTCATGGGCCCCGGCAGCGTGAACTTGAGCCTCCGCGTCGTGTGGGCCCGCGCGAAGGCGACCTCCGCCGTGTGGGCCGGCCCGCGGCGGCGGAGCGGCCCGGTGACGGTGGGCACCTCGGCCTTGTAGCGGTCCGCGCGGATGCCGATCGTGACGCGGCGGGCGAAGTCGACGCCTTCGACGTGCTCGAGGAAGCCGTGGACGAAGTGCTGCCGGCCCTGCTCGCCGTCGGTGACGATGTCGATGCCCGCCGTCTCCTGTTCGCGGAGCGCGACCAGCACGGCATCGCGCTGGCCCTCCGCGAGGGCCGCGCCCGCCAGGCGCCACGGCGCCCAGAGCCTCCCCGGCTCCGCGAGCCAGGAGGGCTTGGGCAGACTGCCGGCGATCGTCGTCAGGAGCACGGGGCGGTTCTAGCAGAAGGGCTTGCGGCCGTCCACCGCGATTCACGGACCTCGATTGCCCGCGCTCGAACCGCGGTTTATCCGACACGCTCACTGGGCGAAGAGGGCGGTCGCCGCCTTCCCGAGCATGACGGTGCCCCGCACCTCCTGGTCGAAGAGCGGGACGACGGCGCGCACGCTCCCGTCGAACTTCTCCCGGATGGTCTTGAGGTGGTCGTCCTGCATACGCATCCGGTTCATCACGAACTCCGGCGCGTCCGCCCCCAGCGCGCGCCGGTCGAGGACCATGTTGACGATCACGCCCCCGACCGGGATCCCGAACTCGTGGAACCAGCCGATGAAGCGGCTGATCACCGCGATCGGCAGCGCCTCGGGGAGCGTCACGAAGAAGAACGCCGTCCGGGTCGCGTCGGTCAGGAGCTGGCGCGCCTGCCCCATCCGGGTGCGGAACCCCAGCAGGTACTCGAGCAGCGGGTCCGCCTCCTTCTTCTTCGTGAAGGACAGCATCTCCCGCAGCGTGCGCGCCTCCTCGCGCGACTTCAGCATCTTGTCCACCCAGAGCGAATACACCTTGGACATGCCGAGGAGCCGGCGCGCGTTCGCGGTCGGGGCCGTGTCGAAGACGTACGCGTCGTACTCGTTCTTCAGCATCAGCTCGACCATGTTCTCGAACATGGCCGACTCCTCGAACGCGGGGTTCATCGTGGCCGACTCGACGAAGTCGTCGGCCTTCGTCGAGATGTCCGCGAACTTGAGGAACCACTGGATCTTCTCGCGGATCTCCCGCTTGGAGCGCTCGATCGTGTCGCGCGTGTCGATCTCGTAAGCCCAGAACCGATCGACCCCCGTGACGGGCGTGTGTCGCTCGGCGACATTCTGCCCGAGGAGCCCCGAGAGGCTGTGAACGGGGTTCGTCGACGCGAGCAGCGTCCGCTTCCCCTGCTTGGCGAGCCAGAGCGCCGTGGCCCCGGCCATCGCGGTCTTCCCGACGCCGCCCTTGCCACCGAAGAAGGTGTATTTGAGCGCCGGGCGCTCGGTGACGTACCGCGCCATCGACGTCCGGATCGGCACCTCCGTGCCGACGACGCTCACGACCTACCCCTCATCGAACAGCCGGCGGGCCAGCCGTTCGATCATGGGGAGGCCGGTGACGTCACGCTCCATCTCGGGCACGTACGCGAGCACCTCGTCGCCGAAACTGATCTTGATGTCGTCCAGGTACTTCTTCTGCATGGCGATCCGGTTGCGGAGGTAAGGCGGGATGGTCCCCGCGCCGAGGTCGGCCGGTAGGACGCGGTTGACGATGTAGCCGGAGAGGGGGACGTCGAACTTGGCGAAGAGCTCGGCCGCCTTCTTGGTATCGAGGAGGATCATCTCCTCCGGCACCACGACGAAGAAGAAGGCGGTCCGCGCCTTGTCCGTCAGGATCCGGGAGGAGGCGTTGATCCGGTCCTTGATGTAGGTCAGCTCGGACAGGATCTGGTCCTCCTGCACCGTTTCCTCACGTCGCATCGTCGCGGCCACCTGGTCGTACTGGCGCATGTCCTCGCGGAGCTTGGTGATCTTGTTGATCCACTCGTCGTACACCTTCGCCATCGACAGGTAGTAGAGCGCGTGGCCGAGCGGCACCAGATCGTAGATGTAGTAGTCGTAGTCACCCCGGACGATGATGTCGACGACGGCGTCGAAGATCGCGCTCTCCTCCATCGCGGGCTCCGCCGAGGCGGCCGCGATGTAGTTGTCGATCTCCTCCGGCACCTTCTCGAACCCGTACATGTCGAGGATCTTCTTCCGGATCTCCTCCTGGTAGTCCTTGATCCGCCGGTCGGCGTCGACCTCCTGCGCCCAGAGGTTCTCCATGATCGGCACGGGTCCCTTGCCGAAGATGTCCCGCTGGAAGATATCCGAGAGACTCGCCTGCGGATCGACCGAGAACAGCAGGACGCGTTTGCCCTGTTGCGCGAGCCAGAAGGCGCTCGTGGCCGAGAGGGTCGTCTTGCCCAGCCCCCCCTTGCCCCCGAACATGATGTACCGCCGATCCGGCTGGCTCTCGAACACCCGCCGCAGCGACATGGCCTAGCCCAGGACGTCCGTCACGTCGCGTTCCCGCAGCATCCTCCGCTTCCACCCCGCGATCTGCGGCGTCACGTACGGCAGGAGCCGGAGCGAGTAGTAGGGCGGCAGGATCGGGACCCCGAGGAGGTCGCCCATCGTGATCAGGATGAACAGGTGCTCCATGCTCGCCCGCGTGCGCACGGCGTGCCGCGTCATCTCGTGCGAGGACATCCCGTAGACGATGTCCTTGAAGACGCCCAGGATCCCGCCCTTCTTCTTCGGTTTCGCCGCGTCCGTCATCAGGGTCTCCGTCTCAGAGTCCGTGCAGGTCGTACTCGTCCTTCTCCCAGAACTCCTTGCGCTGCGCCATGTGCCGCTTCCACGTCGCGATCTCCGGCACGACGTACGGGAGCAGCCGGAGCGAGTAGACCGGCGGCAGCACCGGGACGCCGACCAGGTCACCGAACGTCACGACCATGAAGACCGACTCCAGTTCATGGCGCATCTCCAGCGCGTGACGGGCGAACTCGTACCCCGTCAGGCCGTACATGAACTGCGCGAGCGCGCCGCGCAGGCGCGCCCACCTCTCGGTCAGCACCCGAGCATACTCCAGAAGCGGTGCGCCGGGGGAGGCGTCCCTCCCCCGGCGCGTGACGTTGGAGCCGAAGGCCTCAGGCCCGCGCCGCCGCCGGCTTCCGCTGCTGAACCGGACGGTGACGGTACCGCTGGAAGGCCCGCCACGTGTCGAGACCGATGTAGAGCGCCGCGACGACCAGCAACAGCGCCACCAGGATCATCAGCGCGGAGCCGACGACCGGAATCGTCCGGCCGGCAGCCAAGTTGATCTGGTAGACGTTCGAGTACAGATTGTACGCGGTCACTAATATCGACGCGCACGTGGTCACCCACATGAACGCCGCGGGCAGGCCGGCGTACATCCAGTTCTTCCCGACCGACGCGAGCCACACCGTCACCAGCAGGAGCGACAGCGCCGCCATCATCTGGTTCGCGCCGCCGAAGAGCTGCCACAGATAGACCCACGTGCCCGTCATCATCAACAGAATGGCCAGCGCGACGCAGATCAGCGAGGCGATGTGCTGGTTGCGGCAGGGCGGGAAGACGTCGCCGAGCCACTCGGAGAGCGTCACACGCTGGACGCGGAACAGGAGTTGCGTGACCACCAGCACGATCACGATGAAGGCCGCGAACGCGAGGGACGTCGCGTACTGGATCGGCAGGCCCCAGACGCTGATGAAGCCGCCGAGGCCGGTCGCGAAGGCGCCGACGGGCGCGCCCTTGGCGCCCACCGAGACGGCGAGGAGCGCCAGGAGGCCGAGCAGGAACTCGGCGAACATGGACCCGCCCCCGATCGGGAGCATGTCGGCCTCGTTCTGGATCTGCCGGGCCGTGCCGACCGCGCCGAAGAGCGCGTGCCACCCAGAGATCGCCCCGCACGCGATCGTGACGAAGAGCATCGGCCAGAGGGGCATGATCCCCGCCGGGCCGAGCTGCGGGTTGAATCCCCTGAACGCCGGGATCACGAACTGAGCGACCTCGGGCTTCATGAACGGAGCGACGAGGGCGCCGGTGAGGCCCAGCACCATCGCGAGCGCCGTGATCCAGAAGCCGACGTAGATGACGGGCTGCGCCATGCGCCAGATCGGGAGGACGGAGCCCGCGTAGCAGAACGCGGAGATCGCGAGCGCCCAGAAGAGGAGGCTCGGCATGATCTTCGCGTCCGCGCCCTTGAAGTTGGCCAGGGTCGGATCGAAGTACGTCACGAGCGGCGCGCCGCCGGACAGGTTGTTGAGGCCGGCGGTGAAGGCCGTGAAGACTTCCTCGGTCCAGCCGCCGCCGAGGATGGCGATGAGCGTGAGGCCGACGGTCAGCACCGTCGCGCCGACGAGCCCCGTGCGCCAGCGGTACAGCATCTGGCCCAAGAGCAGACCCATCACCGTGAGGACGATGACGCCGAGCTGCGTCTTCGGCTGCGACTCGAGCACGGTCGCCATGATGCCGACGAACGCGCCGGCTACGAGCAACAGGTAGAAGAAGATGAACACGAACAGGATCGTGCGCGTCCGCGGCGACACCAGCCGGTGGGCGATCGCCGAGAGGCTGTTGCCGTCGTTCCGGACCGAGATCACGATGCCACTGTAGTCGCTCGCCCAGCCGAGGAAGGACACGCCGAGGATCAGCCAGATGATCGCGGGCAGCCAGCCCCAGAGGTTGGCCGCCACGATCGCGCCGATGATGGGGCCCGCGGCCGCGATCGACTTGAAGTGGTAGCCGAACAAGATGTTGCGGTTGGTCGGCATGAAATCGACGCCGTCCATGTAGAGCGTCGCGGGCGTCGCGCGTTTCGGATCGGACTGGATGACGTGGCGGTCGATCCGCCGGGCGTAGAGGGTGTACGCGAGGTACACCGTCAGCGCCCCGATGATGACTGCCAATAAGGTGTTCATCCTGCCTCCTCCCGAGTCAGTGGGACGTGGTGGCGTTGGTCGAGACTCGCGCGTCCTCCTCCTTTCGTCGGAGCGCTTGCGCGATCAGGGCGTCGACCCGGACGAAGTCCGAGCCGACGTATCGCTGGCCCTCGACGGCGAAGGCCGGGTACCGCCAGAACCGGTGAAGCAACGATCGGAAGAAGCCCTCGATCGAAGCGGCGTCGATCAGCCGGATGCGCACGCGATCGGCGAACTTCCCCGGGAGCGTGTGCGCCCACTCCGAAAGGCTGTGGAACTCCGCCTTGAGGTCATCCGGCAAGGCCGAATCCGCCATCTCCCGCTGCACCTTCTGCCTGAGCCCCATGACCTGCCAGGTCACTTCGCAGTGCTTTCAGTGGTTGTACTGCGTGGGGACGTAGGTGACGATGTCGACTCGGACCGAAGACATTGCCGTCATCGGCGACCTCCGGTCAACGGGTTAACTGCCCGCAATTACTGCGCAGATACTACTATAAGGTACCACCCGAAACGCAACTCTGGGGGAACCACGCTATGCGCGACGACAGCTGGCGCACGCTCAACGACGAGGCGCTCGAGCGCCTGCTGATCGAACGCTGGCTCCTGCGCGGCGCGAGCCTGGCCGTCATCCTGGTCGCCGCGATCGGCGCGACGTACCTCGGCCTTCGCGGTGTCGAGACGGTGATCGATCATGTGACCGTCGGCCTCTTCCTGGCCCTCGCCGTCGCATCCGGCGTGGTCGGCTTCACCATGCGGCAGGAAGACCTCCGGATCCAGCGCGAGCTCCGGCGTCGCCGCTCCCCTCCCTCGCCTGGTAGTCCCGCGTCGTGAAACCCCTGCCGGTGGGCCTGCGTTCCTTGACTGGCGCCGGAGCCGGAGGGTAGAGTCAGACCGACCAATCGACTGACGGAGGGGCCCGAATCGTGCGCTTTTCCGATCGAAAGCTGGAGCCTGTCTGGGAGAAGGTCCAGGCCGGCGAGCGGCTCACCCGAGAGGACGGCCTCCAGCTCCTCGAGACCGACGACCTCTTGGGTGTGGGACGCATGGCCGACCACGTCAAGTCGCGCCGCGAGGGCGACCGGGTCTACTTCGTCATCAACCGCTACATCTCGCCCACGAACGTCTGCGTGCTCTCGTGCGCCTTCTGCGGATTCGCCCGGAAGAAGGGGGAGGACGGCGCCTTCGAGTACACCGTCGAGGACATCGTCGGTATGGTCGGCGCGGAGGTGCGCGAGGTCCACATCGTCGGCGGCCATCACCCCGACTGGCCCTTCGAGTACTACGAGCGGGTGATCGCCGCGCTCCACGCCGCGCGCCCCGAGGTTCAGATCAAGGCGT
>Ga0209056_10000016_pt1 | contig 139925 bp, 134 predicted proteins | sample GraSoiAngelo_114_FD_185876 | JGI IMG/M metagenome (GOLD analysis project Ga0209056, IMG submission 185876) | Grasslands soil microbial communities from the Angelo Coastal Reserve, California, USA - 14_0903_13_40cm (SPAdes) (version 2) | ecosystem: Environmental > Terrestrial > Soil >... | reverse complement strand
TCGACGCGCGCCGAAGCCTTCGCCCAGGCGGCGCTCGGCGTGTTCTCGCTGATCGTGAAGCCCGACGAGGTCTCCGAGCGCGAGCATCGTGAGGTCCGGGCGCAGGGTGATTCCCCGGAGCGGCTGCTCGCCAACTGGATCAACGAGTGCCTCTACGTGCACGAGATCGAGGGGTTCGTGGTCCACCGCGTGGAGGTTGACACGTGTACCGCGACGCTCGTCCACGCGACGCTCCACGGCGAGGAGCTGGACGCCGGGCGCCATCGGCTCGGTACGATCGTGAAGGCCGCGACCATGCATCGTCTGGACGTGGCCGAGCGGGATGGCCGGCATGAGGTCAGCGTCATCGTCGACGTGTGATGTCTCGCATCAGAGACACGCAGGGCGTCAGGCCGTATCATCGGCGCCACCCGCTCCCTCTGGACCCTAATACGACGCCATAAGAATCAGATAGTTCCAGACAGTCGTATGACTGGCACTCGCGTTGCTACTTTCCGGAACGGTCCATGCGCCAACACACAATTCGCAAGGCGGTTGGCATCGAAGGTGTTGGCCTCCACTCGGGCAAGGTCGCCCGTGTCACCCTCTCTCCCGCGCCCGCGGATGCCGGCATCGCGTTCAGAGTCCGTTCGACCGGCGAGCGCATCCCGGCGAGGGCCGAGAGCGTCGTCAATGCGCACTACGCGACCACAGTGGGGGTGAACGGCACGAGGATCCAGACGGTCGAGCATCTGATGGCGGCCGTGTCGGGGCTCGGCATCGACAATCTCGACATCGAGGTGGACGGGCCCGAGATTCCCGCGCTCGACGGCAGCGCGAAGCCCTTCGTGGCGTTGCTGGCGCTCGCCGGCCGCGTCCAGCAGTCCGCGCGGATTCGGCCGTTGACGCTTCCGTGCGCGCTCCGGGTGGGAAGCAGCGGCCGATGGATGCAGATCATCCCGTCGGAGACCTTCCGCATCACCTACACGCTGGACAACGACCACCCGGCGATCGGGACGCAAGTTCTCACGTGGACGCCCAGCGAGCGGTCGTTTGTGGAGGAGTTCGCGCCGGCGCGGACGTACGGCTTCCTCAAGGACCTGGGACTCATGCGGAAGAACGGTCTGGCGCGCGGCGGCTCGCTCGACAACGCGATCGTGCTCGGCAATCGCGGAGCGCTGAACGGTCTGCGATACCCGGACGAGTTCGTTCGGCACAAGATGCTGGACCTGATCGGGGACCTCGCCCTCCTGGGCCGGCCGATCCGGGCGCACGTCATCGCCCGCAACGGCGGGCACGCCCTCAACATCGAGCTCGTGCTCGCGGTCCAGCGGGCCGTCGGACTCGAGCGCCTGGTCGCGGTCGAGGTCCCCGCGACCTCCGTGGACGGCGCCCGGCGCGAGGGTTTCGTGCCGGCTCCCGGCTTCGCCGCGATCTAGCCGCCGCTCCGGCCCCCGCAGCCCGCCGCTGTATCCCGCTATATAATGGGCCGTTCGCCGTATGCGTGCTCTGTGGCTCCTCAATCACCTCGGTGCGGCGGCGATGGTGCTGGCCGTTGCGGCGCCCGCCCGCGCCGAACTGCGCATCAGCGACCTGGACGTCTTCCTCAACGACCATGAGGTGACCGTTCACATCGTGCTGCTGGGGGCCCTGCCCGGAGGGCTCAACGAGGGCATCCAGAGCGGGATCCCGGCGCACGTCCGCCTCGACATCGAGCTCTGGCAGTACCAGCGCTTGCTGCCCGACCGGCTGCTCGTCACGAAGACCGTCGAGCGGACGCTCGCGTACAACGTGGTGACCAAGGAATTCAAGGTAGCGGCGCTGAAGGGAGAGACGCGGCCTATCCACACCACGCGGGACCTCCGCGACGCCCAACGGGTCCTCTCGGACATCCGGGGCGTCAAGATGACGCCCGCCGCGACGCTCGATCCCGTGGCGGTCATCTACGTCCGCGTCAACGCCGCCACGGCGTTGAACGGCGAGAACACGTTCGTGGCGCGGATGAACGGGACCGCGGAGCAGGCCACCCGGCAGTCCGACTACCGGACGATCCAAAGAGTCCAGTAACCATGCCCCTCCTCAGCGACGAGAACCGGCGCAAGCGCAACCTGATCATTCTCGCCGGGTTCCTCGTGCTGGTCGGCACGGCGAACTTCCTGGACATCGGCGTCTACGCGCCGGACCTGCCGCTCGCGTCCAACATCGCCGTGTTCGCCCTGCTCAATCTGAACCTGATCGTGCTGCTGCTCCTGGTGCTGCTCCTCTTCCGGAATCTCGTCAAGCTCTGGTTCGAGCGGCGCGAGAACGTGATCGGCGCCAAGTTCAAGACCAAGCTGGTGATGGCGTTTCTCACGCTGTCCCTCATCCCGTCGACCCTGATCTTCCTCATTGCCTCCAACTTCATCACCAAGTCGATCGAGGGGTGGTTCAAGCCGCAGGTCGAGCGCCCGCTGGACCAGGCGCTCGCGGTGGCGCAAACCTACTACAGCAACCTCGAGCGTACGGCGCTCCGGCACGCCCAGCACATCGGCCGCGTGATCGATCGCGACGGACTCCTGGCCGACGCGCGGCGCGAGGCGTTGGCCGCCTACCTCGTCGAGCAGCAGGACCGGCTCGGGCTCAGCGCGGTCACCGTCTTGGGGACGCAGGGCCAGGAGTTGGTCCACGTCAAGGATCCGATCCTCGGCGATCTCGCGACGCGTGAGCTCGACGAGAGCCAGCTGCGCCAGGGCGCCTCCGGACAGGAGCTCACCACGGTGCGCGAGCTCGCGTCCGGCGATCTCGTCGAGGCGGTGGTCCCGATTTGGGCGGCGCGCGGCGCGGAGCGCCGCGTCGTGGGCGTGATCGTCGTCGGTACGCACGTCACGGATCGGCTCGAGGCACGCGTGCGCGGCATCTCGCAGGCGTTCCGGGAATACAAGCAGCTCAAGCTGCTGAAGATGCCGATCAAGGGCATCTATATCCTGCTCTTCCTGCTCATGACGCTGATCGTCGTGTTCTCGTTCACGTGGTTCGGCCTCTACCTCGCGCGCGGGATCACCGGCCCGATCGAGCAGCTCGCCGAGGGCACGCGCGAGGTCGCCGCCGGCAACCTCGCCTACAAGGTGCAGGCGCGTGGCGACGACGAGATCGGGGTCCTGGTCGAGTCCTTCAACCGCATGACGGACGACCTGGCGAAATCGAAGCGGAAGCTCGAAGAGGCGTACTTCGATCTGTCCGACAAGCACACGGAGCTTGAGGATCGGCGCGTCTACATCGAGACCGTCCTCGAGGCCATCACCACCGGCGTGGTCTCCTTCGATCCGCTCGGGCGCCTCACGACCATCAATCGCGCTGCCGCGCGCATGCTCGGGGTGAACGAATCGACGGCGGTCGGACGTTTCCTCGAGGAGGTCTTCGCCGGCCCGGACCTCAGAGCCGTGGTCGCGCAGGTGCAGCGGACCCGGCGCCCCAAGGCCGCCAGCACGGAGCTCGAGTTCCAGCTGCGACGGGGTGGAGCCACGCTCTCGCTCCTCGCCTCCGCGACGGCGGTGCGGGGCCCGGACGGCGAGTACACCGGCGCCGTCGTGGTCCTCGACGATCTGACGGAGCTGCTGAAGGCCCAGCGGGTGGCGGCGTGGCGGGAGGTGGCGCAGCGGATCGCCCACGAGATCAAGAATCCGCTGACGCCGATCCAGCTCTCGGCCCAGCGGCTTCGCCGCCGCCTGGCCCGCACCCCGGGCGAGGAGCGGCTGGTGCTGGAGTGCACGGAGACGATCATCCACGAGGTCGAGGGCCTCAAGCACCTCGTGGACGAGTTCTCGCGGTTCGCCCGGATGCCCGTGCTCACCCCGCGGCCGACCGATGTCCGCCAGCTCATCGACAGCGTCGCGAGCCTGTATCGCGAGTCCCATCCCGCCCTCTCGATCGCGACCCAGCACTCCGACGACCTCCCGCTGCTCGAGGTGGACCCCGACCACATCAAGCGCGCCGTCCTCAACCTTGTCGACAACGCGGTCGAGGCGATCGGTGACAGCGGAATCGTGCGCGTCGAGACGGTGCACATGGCCGACACCGGGCACGCGCGGATCATCGTGGCCGACAACGGCCCGGGCATCAGCCCCGAGGACAAGGAGAAGCTCTTCCTCCCCTATTTCTCCACGAAGGTCGCGGGCATGGGGCTCGGGCTGCCGATCGTGCACGAGATCGTGACCGAGCACGGCGGTACGATCTGGGTCGAGGACGGCGAGCCCAAGGGGACCCGCTTCGTCATCGAGGTGCCGGTGTCGCGCGCGGTGGCCCCGGTCGAGGCCTGACATGGCCGGCGAGATCGTTCATACCCTCGCCTCGGACGGCGGGGCCCCAGCCCCGCGACGTCCTGCGGCTCGCACTGCCCGTGCGCGCGTGAGCGCGCGGGCGCCTGGGGCGCGGCGGCGAGGGTGACATGGCGGGCGAGCATATCTTAATAGTCGACGACGAGCCGGCCATTCGGTCGACCCTGCGCGATGTTCTGGAGGACGAGGGATACCGCGTCTCGGCGGTCGGCAGCGGTGCCGATGCGCTCCGGTTCTTCGCCGACGAGCTGCCGGAGCTGACCTTCCTCGACATCTGGATGGATCGGCTGGACGGCCTGGAGACTCTCGCCGAGATCAAGCGGGCGCGCCCCGAGGCGGTCGTGGTCATCATCTCCGGTCACGGCACGATCGAGACCGCCGTCAAGGCGACGCGCCTCGGCGCCTACGACTTCGTCGAGAAGCCGTTGTCCCTCGAGAAGATCCTGTTGACGGTCAGCCGCGGCCTCGAGCACGCGCGGCTCGAGCGCGAGAACGCGGCACTCCGCGCGAGCCTGGAGCAACGGACCGAGATCATCGGCGAGAGCGCGGGAATCCGTGCGCTCAGAGACCAGATCGCGACCGCGGCGCCCACCAACGGCCGCGTGCTGATCAACGGCGAAAACGGCAGCGGCAAGGAGCTGGTCGCGCGGGCCATCCACGTCCACTCCGCGCGCCGCGAGCGTTCCTTCGTCGAGGTCAACTGCGCCGCGATCCCCGAGGAGTTGATCGAGTCCGAGCTGTTCGGGCACGAGAAGGGCGCGTTCACCGGAGCGCTCACCCGGCGCCGCGGGAAGTTCGAGTTGGCCGACGGTGGCACGCTCTTCCTGGACGAGATCGGCGACATGAGCCTCAAGACCCAGGCGAAGGTCCTGCGCTCGCTCGAGGAGCAGGCGTTCGAGCGGGTCGGGGGCAAGGACACCATCAGGGTCGATGTCCGGGTGATCGCCGCGTCCAACCGCGACCTCGCGGCCCTGATCCGGGACGGGCGCTTCCGGGAGGACCTCTACTATCGGCTGAACGTGATCCCGATCGAAGTCCCGGCCCTGCGGACGCGCAAGGACGACATCCCCGCGCTGGTGAGTCATTTCATCGCGCAGTTCTGCGCCGAGAATGGCAAGCGCGCCAAGACGCTCTCCCGAGAGGCGCTGGGCTACTTTCTCACGTACGATTGGCCCGGCAACGTCCGCGAGGTCCGGAACATGGTCGAGCGCCTCGTGATCATGGCCCCGGGGGACGTGATCGACGCCGACGACCTGCCGGCGCCGCTGCGGCCGAAGGAGGCGGCGCTCCCGGCCAGTGAGGCGCGCGAGCGCTCGCTCAAGGACGCGCGCGACAACTTCGAGCGCGCCTATATCCTCACCGAGTTGCGCACCAATGACTGGAACGTGACGCGCACCGCGGAGCGGCTCGGGATCGAGCGCAGTCACCTCTACCGCAAGCTCAAGGCGTACAACATCAACCCGCCCAAGCGCGACGCCTGAGGGCCCTGCTTGCCCCTTCTGGCCGAGGGGCTGATCCACGACTGGAACGACATCCTCGGACGGCTCGGGCTTCTGGGATCCGCCGAGACCGTCGGCCGATTGATCTTTGGGGCCGGCGCGCTGGTAATGCTCGCGGCGCTGCTCTTGCTCGCCCTCGAGGTCCTGCGTTGCTGGAACGCGCCGGCGGCGGACACGCGGGCCTGCTGACGTGCTCGACCTCGTCCTTCGCGGCTGCCGTCTGCCCGACCGGGACGGGATCGCCGACCTCGCGATCGCAGACGGTCGCATCGTCGCCATCGGGCCAGCGAGCGCGCCTGCGCGAGAGACGATCGACGTCGCCGGACGGCTCGTCACGCCCGGCCTCGTCGAGGCGCACATCCATCTGGACAAGGCGCTCCTGGCGGATCGCGTGTCCGGGTCGGCGGGAACGCCCGCGGAGGCGATTCGGCTCACCGGCCTGGCGAAGCGAGGCTTCACGGTGGACGACATCGCGAGCCGGGCGCGGCGCGTGCTCGATCTGGCCGTGGCCGCGGGCACGACGGCGATGCGCGCACACGTCGAGGTCGACCCGATCGTGGGCCTGGCGGGCATGGACGCGATCCTCCCGCTCCAGCGTGAGTACGCCCCCGCGATCGATATCCAGCTCTGCGCCTTCGCTCAAGAGGGCATCGTGAAGTCGCCGGGCACCGAGGCGCTGCTCCGTCGCGCCCTCGCGATGGGCGCCGCCCTCGTCGGCGGGTGTCCCTACAACGACACCGACGCGGTCCGCCATATCGAGGTCGTCTTCGCGCTCGCCGGCGAGTTCGGCGTCGACGCGGACTTCCATGTGGACTTCTCCGACGAGCCAGAGCACCTGCACGTGCGCGAGATCGTCCGTCAGACCATCCGCGCCCGCTGGCAAGGGCGCGTCGCGGTCGGACACCTGACCGAGCTGGCCGCGTTGCCCGGCGCCGAGCAGGCGGCGTTGATCGCCGAGCTGGCGGACGCGGGAATCGGCGTGATCAGCCTTCCCTTGACCGATCTCTACCTCATGGGACGGCGGGACACGCGGAACGTCCGCCGGGGCCTGACGCCGATCCGTCGGCTCCTGGAGGCGGGCATCCCGGTGGCGCTGGCGTCCAACAACATCCAGAATCCGTTCACCCCGGTCGGCACGGCCGATCCGGCTCACCTGACGTTCGTCGGCGCTGTCGCCGCCCACATGGGGACGCCCGAGCACCTGCGGGACCTCGTGGCCGCCGTGACGACGCACCCGGCACGGATTCTCAACCTCCGCGACTATGGCTGCGCCCCGGGCCGCCGCGCCGATCTCGTCGTCTGGGAATGCCAGCGGGTGGAGGAAATCGTGACCAGCTTGCCCCCGCGATGTCTCGTGGTGAAGGCGGGGCGGGTCACGGTCGAGCTCGAGCGACGGCTCGTCGAGCGCTGGCGTTCGACCGGGGCGGGTTGACACGAGCCGAGCGCGCCATGTAGAGTGACGGTAGTCGGTTCGCGCACTTTCCTTTAAGCGAGCCCCGAGAGGCCCGCAAGGAGAGACGATGGGCAGCCCCGCACCACGCTACCGGGAGAAGGCGCAGGTCCTCGATGAGACCGCGCTCGACCGGGCCCTCACCCGCATCGCCCACGAGATCCTCGAGCGGAACGGCGGCGCCAAGGACCTGGCGTTCGTCGGGCTGCGTACGCGCGGCGTCAGCCTCGCGCATCGGCTCGCCGCGAAGATCGCTCAGATCGACGGCACGACCCTCCCGGTCGGGACGCTCGACATCACGCTCTACCGCGACGACCTGGGCATGCGCGGGACGCCGGTGATCCGCGGCACCGACATCCCGTTCTCGATCAAAGACAAGACGGTGATCGTCGTGGATGACGTCCTCTTCACCGGCCGGACGATCCGCGCAGCGCTCGACGCGATCATCGATCTGGGGCGGCCGACCGCCATCCAGCTCGCGTGCCTGGTCGACCGCGGGCACCGCGAGCTTCCGATCCGGCCGGACTACGTCGGCAAGAACCTGCCGACTTCGCGCCGCGAGATCGTCGCCGTGCGGATGCGGGAGCACGACGGCGAGGACCGCGTCGTCATCGAAGAACCCGAGGAGACCTAGCATGGGCTGGACGCGGAAGGATCTGCTCACGATGCGCGACCTCGACGCGAGCGAGATCGTGTTGCTGGTGGACACCGCCGCGTCTCTCCAGGAGATCGCCTCGCGCGAGATCAAGAAGGTCCCGGCGCTCCGGGGCAAGACGATCGTGAACCTTTTCTACGAGCCATCCACGCGGACGCGGACGTCGTTCGAGATCGCGGGCAAGTGGCTCTCGGCGGACGTCGTCAACTTCTCGTCGGGTGGGTCGAGTACGAGCAAGGGGGAACGTTTCATCGATACGGCGAGGAACATCGCCGCGATGAGCCCCGATGTGGTCGTCGTCCGCCACTCGTCCGCCGGGGCCGCCGAGCTTCTGGCCCGCGCGCTGCCCTGCTCGATCGTGAACGCGGGCGACGGCGGTCACGAGCACCCGACCCAGGCGCTGCTCGATTTGCTGACGATCCGCGAGAAGAAGGGCCACTTCGACGGGCTCCACGTGGCGATCATCGGGGACATCGCCCACAGCCGGGTCGCGCGGTCGAACATCCACGGGATGCGCAAGTTGGGCATGACCGTCACCGTGGCCGGACCGCCGACGCTCATCCCGCCCTTCGTGCAGGAGCTGGGCGCCAAGGTGAGCTACCGCCTCGAGGAGGCGATCGGCGACGTGGACGTCATCATGATGCTGCGCCTGCAGCAGGAGCGCATGACCGCGGGCCTGATCCCGTCGCTCCGTGAGTACGCGCGCTACTGGGGGCTCACCCTCGACAAGCTGGCGCGCCACGCGCGGCCCGACACCCTGATCATGCACCCCGGGCCGGTGAACCGCGGCGTGGAGCTGGCGCCCGAGGTCGCCGACGGCCCGTACTCGGTCATCCTCGACCAGGTGGCCCGGGGCGTGGCCGTGCGCATGGGCGTGCTGCTCCTCCTCGCGGGGCGCAAGGGCGGAGACGGCGCATGAGCCTCCTGCTTCGCAGCGGCCGCGTCATCGATCCGGCGAACAATCTCGACGCCGTCCAGGACGTCCTGATCACGGACGGCCGGATCGAGCGGCTCGGTCGGAACCTCAGGGCGCCCGCCGGGGGCGAGGTCGTCGACGCGAGCGGCAAGATCGTCTGCCCGGGATTCATCGACATGCACGTCCACCTGCGCGAGCCGGGTTACGAGTACAAAGAAACGGTCGCGACGGGCACGCGGGCGGCCGCGGCGGGCGGGTTCACCGCCGTGTGCTGCATGGCGAACACGAACCCCGTCAACGACAACGGCGCGGTCACCGACTACATCCTGGCCAAGGCGAAGGTCGAGGGCGCGGTGCGCGTCTATCCGATCGGCGCCGTCACGCGTGGCCTTCGCGGCGAGGAGCTGGCCGAGCTGGCGGAGCTCGCCGAGTCGGGCTGCGTCGCCTTCTCCGACGACGGCAAGTGCGTGATGAACGCCGGCCTCTATCGGCGCGCCATGGAGTACACGCTGCCCTTCGGCGCGCCGCTCATCAGCCACGCGGAGGACACCACCTTGAGCCGCGGCGCGTCCATGAACGAGGGCGTCGTCTCCACGGAGACCGGCCTCCCCGGCCAGCCGGCGGCCGCCGAGGACGTGATGGTGGCCCGCGATATCGTCCTCGCCGAGCTGACGGGCGCCCACGTTCACATCGCTCACGTCTCCACCGCCGGCGCGGTTCGCCTCGTCCGCGATGCGAAGGCGCGCGGCGTCCGCGTGACGGCCGAGGTGACGCCGCACCATCTGGTGCTGACCGAGGACGCCGTCAGAGGCTGGGATCCGAACACGAAGATGGCGCCGCCGCTCCGGACCAAGCGGGATGTGGAGGCGCTGATCGAGGCGCTCGTCGACGGCACCATCGATTGCATCGCGACCGATCACGCCCCGCACGCGATCTCCGAGAAGGAGGGCGAGTTCGATCAGGCAGCCTTCGGCGTCGTCGGGCTCGAGACGGCGGTGGCCGTGCTGCTCGATCGGCTGGTGCGGCCGGGGCTCCTGCCGCTCGCGACGCTGGTCGCGCGGTGGAGCCGCGATCCGGCGCGGCTCCTCAACCTCCCCGGAGGCAGCCTCGCCGCCGGCGCCCCTGCCGACATCACGATTCTGGACCCCGACGCAGAATCGACCATCGACCCCTCGCGGTTTCGTTCTCGAAGCCGGAACACGCCGTTCGGGGGTTGGACGCTTCGGGGAGGGCCATGGATGACGCTCGTCGGCGGGAAAGCCGTGCGGCCGTGAGCGAGGCGCCGAACGTGGCGACGCGAGCCGCGGGCCGGGCGAGCCCATGAGCAACTCCGCCTGGCTCGTCCTGCGCGACGGGCGCACGTTCAGAGGCCGGTCGCTCGGGGCGGTCGGGGAAGCCGCGGGCGAGGTCATCTTCAATACCGCCATGCAGGGGTATCAGGAGATCCTCACCGATCCCTCGTACCGAGGGCAGATCGTCGCGATGACCTACCCGATGATCGGCAACTACGGCGTGAACGACGAGGACGTGGAGTCGCGGCGGCCCTGGGTCAACGGGTTCATCGTCAAGGAGGCTTCGCCGATCGCGTCGAACTTCCGTGCCGGCGCGAGCCTCGACGAGTACCTCGGGCGCCACGGGATCGTGGGGATTCAGGACATCGACACGCGGGCGCTGACGCGCCACCTGCGGGACCACGGCGCCCAGGACGGCATCGTCTCGTCCGTCGAGACCGATCCGCGCCGCCTCCTCGATCGCGCCCGCGCCCTGCCCGGACTCGTCGGCCGCGATCTGGTGGCCGAGGTGACCGCGGCGACGCCTTATACGTGGTCGGAAGGCGGCTGGGAGCTCGCGCGTGGCTACGTGCCGCCGCCGGCGCCGCGCTTCACCGTCGTCGCGTACGACTGTGGCATCAAGTTCAACATTCTGCGCCAGCTCCGCGCGATCGGGTGCGATGTGACCGTCGTGCCCGCCTCGACGTCCACGGCCGATGTCCTCGCGCGGAAGCCCGACGGCGTGTTTCTCTCGAACGGGCCGGGCGATCCCGAGGGCGTGCCCTACCTGATCGAGTCGGTGCGCGGGCTCCTCGGACGTGTGCCGATCTTCGGCATCTGCCTCGGTCATCAGATCCTCGGCCTGGCGGCCGGCGGGCGCACCTTCAAGCTGCCGTTCGGCCACCACGGGGCCAACCACCCGGTCAAGGACCTCGCGACCGGGAAGGTCGAGATCACCGCGCAGAACCACGGCTTCGCCGTCGAGCCGGCGTCGGTGACGGCGCTCGGATGGGAGCCGACGCACCTCAACCTCAACGACGGTACCTGCGAAGGCCTCCGGCACCGCGAGTGGCCGGTCTTCTCCGTGCAGTACCACCCCGAGGCCTCGCCCGGCCCTCACGACGCCAACTACCTCTTCCACCGTTTCACGGACTTGATGGCTCGGAAGGGAGGCTGACCGCGTCATGCCCAAATACTTGATCTCCTACCGCAAGACCGAAGGGAGCGGCCAGAAGCCTGAGTGGACCTCGTTCACCGCGCAGAGCGAGACCTCGCTCGAAGCCCACGCGATCCGCGAGCGGGTCGACCGGCGCATGAGCGTCCTGGGCGAGCAGCTCTGGGGCAGCGGCGAGGTTGCGTGGGTCGGCAATGGCCGGCTCGACGACGTGCTCTATCGCCGCGAGGAAGCGGCGCCGGAGACGTCGATCGTCTATGGTCTCGTGGAGGAATAGCCGGCGCGGCGCGCGCCGCGCGGAAGCCCGATGCCCAAGCGTACCGACCTCAAGCGCATCCTGATCATCGGCTCCGGGCCGATCGTCATCGGTCAGGCGTGCGAGTTCGACTACTCCGGGACGCAGGGTTGCCGTGCGTTGCGGGAAGAGGGGTTCGAGGTCGTCCTGGTGAACTCGAACCCGGCCACGATCATGACGGACCCCGAGCTGGCGGACCGGACGTACATCGAGCCACTGACACCGGAGTTCGTCGCGAAGATCATCGAGCGCGAGCGTCCGCAGGCGCTCTTGCCGACCCTGGGCGGTCAGACGGGCCTGAACCTCGCGGTCGCGCTGGCGGAGGACGGCACGCTCGATCGGTTCGGGGTCGAGCTGATCGGCGCCAAGCTCGACGCGATCCGGAAGGCCGAGGACCGGGCCCTCTTCAAGCAGGCGATGGAGCGTATCGGTCTGGCGCTGCCGCGCTCGGGCCAGGCGCGGAGCCTCGAGGAGGCTCGCGCCGTCGTGGCCGGCGTCGGCTTTCCCGCGATCATCCGCCCCTCCTTCACGCTGGGCGGCACCGGCGGGTCCATCGCCTACACCCCCGACGAGCTCGAGAGCGCGGTGCGGTGGGGGTTGCAGATGTCGCCGGTCGGTACGGTCCTCGTCGAAGAGTCGGTGATCGGATGGAAAGAGTTCGAGCTCGAGGTGATGCGCGACCTCGCCGACAACGTCGTGATCATCTGCTCGATCGAGAACGTCGATCCGATGGGCGTGCACACCGGGGACTCGGTCACGGTGGCGCCGGCGCAGACGCTCACCGACAAGGAATATCAGCTCATGCGCGACGCCGCGATCGCGATCATCCGCGAGATCGGCGTCGAGACGGGCGGCTCCAACATCCAGTTCGCGGTGAACCCCGAGGACGGTCGCCTGGTCGTGATCGAGATGAACCCGCGGGTGTCCCGCTCCTCGGCGCTGGCGTCCAAGGCGACCGGCTTCCCGATCGCGAAGATCGCCGCCAAGCTCGCGGTGGGCTACACGCTCGACGAGATCCGGAACGACATCACGCGCGAGACGCCGGCGTCGTTCGAGCCCGCCATCGACTACTGCGTGGTCAAGTTCCCGCGCTGGGCGTTCGAGAAGTTCCCCGAGGCCGATCGGACGCTGACGACCCAGATGAAGTCCGTGGGCGAGGTCATGGCGATCGGGCGCACGTTCAAGGAGGCCCTCCAGAAGTCGATCCGCTCCCTCGAGCAGGACCGCTGGGCCATGACGCTCGGCCGTACGCTCGGCGCCGAGGAGCTCCGCCAGCTCCTGAGCGTCCCGAACCCCGACCGGATCTTCGCCATTGGTGACGCCTATCGGGCCGGGCTGACGACCGAGGAGATCCGGTCGCTGACCCACATCGACCCCTGGTTCCTCGAGAACATGCGGCAGATCGTAGCCTTCGAGCCGAGGATCGCCGACGCGGCGCTGACCGATCCAGAGGTGCTCCGGCGCGCCAAGCAGCTGGGGTTCGCCGATCGGCGCATCGCGGAGCTCACCGGCGTCGCGGAATCGGCCATCCGGGCGCGCCGGCTCGAGCACGGGATTCGCGCGACCTTCAAGACCGTGGACACGTGCGCCGCCGAGTTCGTCGCTCACACCCCGTATCTCTATTCCACGTACGAGGAAGAGGACGAGGCGCCGCCGACGGCGCGTCCCAAGGTCGTCATTCTGGGCTCGGGCCCCAACCGCATCGGCCAGGGGGTCGAATTCGACTACTGCTGCGTCCACGCCGCGTTCGCGCTCCGCGACCTCGGGGTGGAGGCGATCATGGTCAACTGCAATCCCGAAACCGTCTCCACGGACTACGACACGTCCGATCGTCTGTATTTCGAGCCACTGACGCTCGAGGACGTCCTCAACATCGTCGAGCGTGAGCGGCCGCTGGGTGTCGTCGTGCAGTTCGGTGGACAGACTCCGCTGAAGCTCGCGGTGCCGCTGCGCGATGCCGGAGTTCCGATCCTCGGCACCTCGCCCGACGCCATCGACCGCGCCGAGGACCGGCAGCGCTTCAGTGCGCTCCTCAGCGAGCTCGGGCTCCACCAGGCCGCTGGTGCCACCGCCCGCTCGCTCGCAGAGGCCCGGACGATCGCGACACGAATCGGCTACCCGGTCCTCGTGCGCCCATCCTACGTCCTTGGCGGGCGCGCCATGCGGATCGTCTACGACGAGCAGGATCTAGCCGAGTTCATGCACGAAGCCGTTCAGGTGTCGCCCGAGCACCCGGTGCTCATCGACAAGTTCCTGGATGACGCGATCGAGATCGACGTGGATGCCGTCGCCGACGGCACGCGGGTCCTCGTGGGCGGGGTCATGGAGCACATCGAGAAGGCAGGCATTCACTCCGGAGATGCCGCCTGCTCGCTCCCGCCCTACTCCATCGCCGAGGATGAGATCGAGGCCCTGCGCGCCCAGACGCAGGCGCTCGCCCGGGCCCTCGGCGTGGTCGGACTCATCAACGTGCAGTTCGCCATCCGGCACGACACCATCTACGTGCTGGAGGTGAACCCCCGCGCCTCTCGGACCGTTCCCTTCGTCTCGAAGACGATCGGGCTTCCGCTCGCCAAGATCGCGACGCGGGCCGCGCTCGGGGAGACGCTCGAGCCCTGGCTCGGATGGGACGGCCGTGAGTTGCCCCACATCGCCGTCAAGGAATCGGTCTTCCCCTTTGTCAAATTTCCGGGCGTGGACACTGTCCTCGGCCCCGAGATGCGGTCCACAGGCGAGGTCATGGGGCTCGACTACGACTTCCGTAAGGCGTATCTCAAGTCGCAGGTCGCCGCTGGCCTGCCGATGCCCACCGCCGGCAAGATCTTCGTGTCCGTGCGCAGCCGCGACAAGCGCGCAGTGGCGCCGCTCGCGCGTCGGCTTACCGACCTCGGCTTCGCCCTGGTGGCGACGCCGGGCACCGCGCGCGTGCTGGGGCGCTATGGCGTGACGGTGGAAACGATCCACAAGGTCGGCGCAGGATACCGCCCAAACGTGGTCGACCTCATGAAGACGGGTGAGATCGCCCTCGTCATCAACACGCCGGACGACGGCCGCGCCCGCAAGGACTCGGCCATCATTCGGAGCACCGCCGTGGCCGAGGACATCCCCCACTACACGACGCTCGACGGCGCGCAAGCGGCCATCGGGGCGATCGAGGCCCTCCTCAAGGGCGAGCACCGGGTCCAGAGTCTGCAGGAGTACCACGCTGGGCTCGCCTAGCGCTGCCGACCGCGTGCTCGTCGCGCTGGACGTCTCGAGCCTGGACGAAGCGTCGGCGCTGCTCGGTCGCCTGGACGGAGTCCTCACCGGGTGCAAGATCGGCTCGCAGCTCTTCACCTCCGCGGGCCCCGCGGCGATCGAGACCGCCCTCAAGCGGGGCTTTCGCGTCTTCCTCGATCTCAAGTTCCACGACATCCCGAACACTGTCGCCGCCGCGGTGCGCGAGGCGACGCGCTTCGGGATCTTCATGCTCAACATCCACGCGAGCGGCGGCCTGGCGATGGCGCGCGCCGCCGCCGAAGCGGCGGTGAAGGCCGCCGGCGACTTCGGGATCCCCCGCCCCCTCTGTCTGGGTGTGACTGTGCTGACGAGCCTCGACCGCAAAGCGCTGCAGCGCGAGGTCGGGGTGCCGACGAGTGTCGAGGCCCACGTCCTCCACCTGGCTGGGCTCGCCCGCGAGGCCGGCCTCGACGGCTGCGTCGCCTCGCCCCAAGAGATCGGTCTCCTGCGCCTCGCGATGGGCCAGGAGTGGGTGATCGTCACCCCAGGCATTCGCCCTCTCCCGTCGGGGGGAGTCGAGAGGAAGGCGGAGCCTGTCCGCCTTCCGGACAGGCGGAACCCCCCTCTCCCAACGGGGGGAGTCGAGAGGGGGGTGGAGCCTGTCCGCCTTCCGGACAGGCGGAACCCCCCTCTCCCAACGGACGATCAGGTCCGGATCGCGACGCCGCGGCGGGCGCTCGCCGCCGGCGCCGACTACCTGGTCGTGGGGCGGCCGATCACCGGTGCTCAGGACCCGGCCGCGGCCGCGACCGCCATCGTCGCCGAGCTCGGCGGGCCATGACAGACCGCGAGACGCTCGATCTCTACGAGACAACCGGCGCCCTGCTGCGCGGCCACTTCCGGCTGACCTCGGGCCTCCACTCGGACGTCTATCTCCAGTCGGCGCTCGTCCTGCAGCACCCGGTCCACGCCGAATCCCTCGGCGAAGCGCTGGCGGCGGCGTTTCGGGACGACCGCGTCCAGACGGTGCTGGCCCCGGCGATCGGCGGCATCCTGGTCTCCCACGAGGTCGCACGCTCGCTCGGCGCACGCGCGCTCTTCACCGAGCGCGAGGACGGGGTTATGCGTCTCAGGCGAGGGTTCGCGCTGGCGCCCGGCGAGCGATGTCTCGTGGTCGAGGACGTGATGACCACGGGCGGCTCGATCCGCGAGGTCGTCGGCTGCGTGGAAGCGCTCGGCGCTGTGGTGGTCGGCGTCGGCTCGCTGATCGACCGGAGCGGCGGAGGCGCGCTCTTTCCCGTGAGGCGCGCGACGCTCGCGGAGGTGAAGGCCACGACGTGGAAGCCGGAGGAGTGCCCGCTCTGCCGGGCCGGCAGCCAGGCGGTCAAGCCCGGCAGCCGCGCCTAGAGGGCGACCCGGAAAACCTCTTCCAGCGTCGTCTCACCCAGCAGGGCCTTGGCGAGCCCGTCCTGGAACATGGTCTTCATACCGCGACCGATCACCTCGGCGCGGATGGAAGAGGCGTCGCGCCGTTCCATGATCATCGCCCGGATCCGATCGTCGATCTCGAACAACTCGAACACGGCGGTGCGGCCGCGGAATCCGCTGCCGTGACACTGGACACACCCGCTCCCGTGGAAGAGCCGGATACTCGACAGGGAGTCGCCCGCCTGTCCGAGCACGCCCTCGCTCTGCAGCACCCGAATCGTCTGGTCGAAGTCCGGGCGCGCCCGTAGCGATTCCAGGATCGAGGCCTCGGGAGCCGCCGACTCCCGGCAGCTGAGGCAGATGCGCCGCACGAGCCGCTGGGCGACGGCGAGGGCGAGAGTGGACGCCAGGAGGAACGGCTCCACGCCCATGTCGAGGAGTCGTTGCCCTTCAGGTCGAACGGCAGCAAGAGATTGTTGCGCGCATACTCTTCGGCGACCGTCTGCAAGGCCTCGAGCTTGACGTCGCTGACCTTCAGGTCGACGAAGCCCACGCTCCACGCCTCGGCGATGTGTCCCAGAATGAACCCGAGCGGCACGCGACTGCGCTCGACGACCGCGCGCTCGAGGGGGATCCGCAGCCGCGAGGCCATCTTCCGGGCCCGGTCGAACTCGGCGTCGTCCATGATCTCGAGCTGCCCAACGAGCAACGCTCGAAACTCGTCCTCGGAGATGCGAAGCGGCCGCATGGCTATGTCCCGCCAGCCACCAGGACTTCCCCGACCTTCTGGACGAGCTCCTGGAGCGAGAGGTGCGCCTTGATGAAGTAGGCGACGGCGCCGAGCTCCATCGCCTGCCGGACGTCACGCTCCTGGCCGAGGTTCGACAGCACGATGACCGGGATCGGCGAGGTCGCGGCGTCCTGTTTCAGCGCCTTGAGCACTTCGAACCCCTGGAGCTTGGGCATGATGAGGTCGAGGAGAACGACATCCGGCCGCTCCGCGCGAGCGACCCGCAGCGCCTCTTCGCCGTCGACCGCCACGAGCACCGTGAACCCCTGCTGTCGCAGACGAGCCGCGGCCGCCCGTCGCAGGAACCGGTCGTCCTCCGCCAGAAGAACCCGCGGGGCTCCGTCAGCCACTCTGGCCCGCCAGCACGCGCCCGACCAGCTCGCCCAGCTCCTGAAGCGACAGGTTGGACTTCACGAAGTACCCGGAAACCCCCAGACTGGTGACCTCGGCAATGTCTTGTTCACGGGAGGAGTTGGAGAGAATGAGCACGGGCATACGGCGCGTCGCCTCGTCGCGTCTGAGCGCGCGCAACACTTCAAGGCCCGATAGCTTCGGCATCAGCATGTCGAGCAGAACGATGTCCGGCCGCTCGCTCTGGGCGAGTCGGAGCCCCTCCTCGCCGTCCACAGCGGTCGTCACTGTCAGCCCCCGCTGCCGAAGGCTCGCCTCGCAGGCCCGCCGAAGGAATCGATCGTCCTCGACCAGCAGAACCCGCTTGCCCGTCGTCTCCATGGGCGTCATCCGCTCGTTGGGAGCGTGAAGATGAACGTCGACCCCCGGCCTTCTTCGGACTCGCACCAGACCTGGCCGTCGAGCTTCTCGACCATGAGGCGAACCAGGTAGAGACCCAGTCCCGTTCCCTCGGTTTCTATGGTGTGGGCGTTGTCGGCTCGGTAGAACTTCTCGAAGAGCCTCGCCAGGGAGGCCTTCGGAATCCCGATGCCGCTATCCGTGATCGCCCAGCGGGCCGTCCGGCCATCCTCGACGCCGAGGAAAATCGAGATCGCGCCGCCGGTGGGCGTGTACTTGATCGCATTGGACGTGAGGTTCACGATCACCTGCCGGAGGAGCTGCGGATCGGCCATCACCGCCGGCACGCTGCCCGCGCCCGTCACCGACAGGTGGTGTCCCTTCTCGCGGATCAGAACCCCGAGGTCGTCCAGCGCGCTCTGCGTGAGCTTCGCGAGGTTCGTCGGCTGGAGCACGACCGTCAGCTTCCCGCTCTCGAGGCGGGAGACGTCGAGCAGGTCGTTCACGAGACCGATCAGCCGCTCGGCGGCGGCGCGGGCGTCCTCGATGTAGCTTCCGGCTTCCTCGGGGACCTGCGGCGTCTGCGCCGCGAGCTCCAGCATCCACTTGATGCCCGCCAGGGGCGTGCGGAGCTGGTGGGTGACGAAGGAGACGAAGTCGGTCTTCATCTGGCTCACTTGACGCTCGTGCGTCACGTCGCTCAGCGTCAGCGTGAACCCGATGGTCCCGCCCGAGGCGTCTCTGGTCGGCTGGGCGGCCCAGTGGACGGTGCGGCCGCTGCGCCGGAGCTCGAGATCGCCCTCGCCGCCCCGGTCCGGATCTCCGAGGAGCGCCGCGAGGTTCCCGAACACCCGATCGGAGTCGGTCCGGGCGCCGGTCAGGAGCGCGGCCAGACGGGTCCCGATGACGGCGCTGGCATCGAAACCGAGCAGCTCGCCGGCCTGCCGGTTCGCCGCCTGGATCTCGCCCGCGCGGCTGACGAGCACGATGCCGTCGGAGGTCGAGTCGAAGATCTGCGCGAGGCGTACCCGCTGCGTCTGCGTCTCCTCGTAGAGCCCCACGTTCTCGAGCGCCGTCGCCAGCTGGTCGGCGTAGGACGTGAGGAGGCGTGTCTCGGTGTCGCCGAGCGCCTGAGGCGTCGTGTAGTACAGGACGAGGACGCCGAGCACGCGCTCGCGCTGGCCCACGATCGGGAACGCCGCGATCGACCGGACGCCGTGGGCGACGTTCGCCGGATGAACAAACTCGGGGTGCCGCGTCACGTCGCGCAGGAGGAGCGGAGCCCGCGTCCGGCGCACGTGGTCTCTGATCCCGCCAAGACGTCCCGGATCGCCGGGGTGCGGCCCGCCCGACACCCAGTGGCCGACACTCCGGCTGAGGCTCCCGTCCTCGTTGAGGAGATGCACGAGCGCGCCATTGGCCGCGAAAGATCTGGCCAGCTCCGTGAGCGCGCCGTCGAGCATCGCGTCCACCTCGAGGGTGCGGTGGAGCGCCCGGGCCGCCTGGTTCAGGAGCGTCAGGCCGTCGGAGAGCGTCTTGGCCTCGCTCTCGCGGCGTTGCGTCTCCTCGAAGAGGCGCGCGTTCTCGAGCGCGAGCGCGGCGTGGTCGGCGAGAGTCGATACGAGCTGGATCTCGCGCGTGGTGAAGTCGTGCGGCGCGAAGAAGTACACGACGAGCGTGCCGTGCGTCTCCTCACGACTGGTGATGGGCACCCCGAGGTAGGCGCGCGGCGCGGCCGCGTCGACGAGCCGCTGGGCCGCCGGCGAGTGTCGGAGCGTCGCGTCCGTCAGGCGGTCTCGCGTCCACACGGGCTGGCGTTCCTGGTAAGCGCGCCCCGCGATCCCCTCGCCGGGACGTAACGCGAGGCCGCGGGTCAGCTCGGCTGGAAGGTGCAACCCGCGATGGAAGACGAGGACCCCCCGCGTCACGTCGTAGAAGAATATCCCGACGGCGTCACACCCGGTCAGCTCGGTCGCCTGCTCGGCGATGACATCGAGCAGCCGTTCGCGGTCGAGGCTGGTCGCCAGCTGCCGGGTGACCGCGTAGAGCCGCGTCGCTTCCTGCTCGCGGGCGCGGGCTTCGGCGTAGAGCCGGCTCTCCTCGAGCGCGGTCGCGAGGTTCTGGCAGAGCGAGCTGAACGGCTCGACGCTCTGCCGGCTGATCGGTCGCCGGCTCGACTTGTTGTCGGCGCTCACGACGCCGATCACGCGCTCGCCGACGACGAGCGGCGCGACGACGAATCGGCGCGAGCGCAAATACGCGTGGTCGAGGTGCGTCCGGTCGAGCGGCAGCACCTGGGCGAGGTCCGCGTCGGACAGCACCGCGACCGGCCGGCGGCTCTTCAGCGCTTCGTGGTACGGACCGGCCGCGGGTGTCACCGGTAACCGGAGGGCGGGGGCTTCCTCGTCGCCGCCGGCCGTCGCCAGCTCGAGCTCCGAGCCATCGGCAGTCAAGAGGAACACGTTCACGCGGTCGAAGCCGACCACATCGCGCGCCGCGTGGACGAACGCAGCGAGGCGGGCGTCGCGCTCCCAGGAGCTCTGCATCGCGATGGCGGCATGGGAAAGCTGCTCGAGCAGCGCCCGTCCCTCCTCGGTCTCTCGGAGCAGACGCGACTTCTCGATGGCGAGCGAGGCCTGGTCCGCGAGCGCCGACAGCAGCGCGATCTCGTCCGGCAGGAAGTGGCGCGCCCCTTTGGTGTAGACGTTGAGCGTGCCGACGACGCGCCCGTGGGCCCGGAGCGGGGCGCCGATGAACCCTCGGAAGCCCCGCTCGAGGGCGCTGCGCTTGTGGGCCGGATCGTGGCGGGTGTCGGCGGCCAGGTCCTCGACCACGACGGACTCTCCAGTGGCGACGACCAGACCGCTCAGGCTCTCCCCGATCTTGAGCCGCGGCCGGGACATCACGGTGGCGGCCGACTCGGTCCTGGCGCCGACCACGAGATCGTCGCCCTCCAGTAGCCGAAGACCCGCCGCCTCTGCGCCCACGAGCCGGGCGGCCTCGTTGACGATGATCGTCAGCACTTCCTCGGGGTTGTGGACGGCGGCCAGACGTCGTAATACCTCGTTGAGGACTTCCAGCCGGTTGCGGTTGCGCTCGGCTTGCTCGTAGAGGCGGGCGTTGCGCAGGAAGAACCCGACCTGCTCGCAGACGTGTTCGAGCGCGCGGAGCTCTCGCTCGGAGAAGCGGCGGCGGGCCGTCCACCACACCAGATAGAAGCCGCCGATCACCTCGTCGTCGACGATCAGCGGCAGGACGAGCCCCGACTGGTGTGGGAAGCTCCTGAACATCGCGTGCGTGAATCGCTCGTCCTGCGCGACGGCGTCCGAGTACACGGGACGCCGCTCCGCCCACAGGGGGACGAAGAAGCCCTGGTCCTTGAGCGGCAGCGGGGCCGAGGAGAGCGTCGCCAGGTACTCCTTGGGCACGTGGTACGCGGCGGTCGGCACGAGCTGACCGGTTCCGAACTCGTGCAGGTAAGCGGCCACGGTATCCGCGCCGAGCAGACGAGCGAGCTCGCGGCAGATCCTTCGAAGCGCCTCGCGGACGTCCAGCGTGGAACTGACCGTCGCCGAGATCGCGGCCAGTGCTTCGCTCTCGCCGAGTCGTTCCGCCAGCTCGGCGTGCAACCGCGCGTTGTCCTGTGTCAACCGCCGCCGGTCGAACACCCGGGCGACGATCGCGCCGAGGCGGGAGAGGTCGACGGGCTTCAGGATGTAGCCCGCGCTCCGGCTCTCGACCGCCTGGATCGCCGAGTCGAGAGTCGCGTGGCCCGTGACCACGATGACCTCCGGAGGCGCCTCGACCCCCCCGGCCTCGCGCATGAGGACGGTGCCGTCGACGTCGGGGAGCTCGAGATCGAGGAGGACGAGGGCGAATCGTTCCTCGTGGATGCGACGCAGGCCCTCGGCGCCGGTCGCGGCGACGACGACCGAGTATCCCTCGCGTTCGAGGAAGTCACTCAGAAGGAGCGCGGCCTCGGGGTCAGCGTCGACGACCAGGATCGCGTCCTGCTCGCCCATTCCTTGAGCCTATCACCACCCGGCGACCAGCATGCCGTTCTGGAAGAGCACGAACACCAGCCACGCGAGCTGCACGCCGACGAAGATCGCCAGCCCGCGCTCGCGCCCGACACGGACGCTCGCCCGATACTCGCAGATGGCGCCGAGGAGACCGATCACGGCGAACGCGGGCGAGTAGTATGTGGCGAGCAGGCCGTACGTCACCGCCAGCCCGCCAGCGAAGCTCCAGAGCACGTACACCGCGAGCCACCGGGCGACGACGGACACCCCGATCGAGGCGCGCGAGCCGGATTTCCCGAAGAACCGGGCGAGCGCGACGGTGGCGCCGCCCAGGACGAGCAGCGCGCCCAGTGCGACGAGGGCCCAGCGGGTCACCCGCGCACGCAGCACACCGGCCGGCGGCGCAGCCGCCGTGTCGAATGCCCGACCGCTTTGCCGCGTCCTCGGCCGACGATGAGTGTGATGAGCGGCACGCGCTCGCTCTCCGCGGGAGTTTAGCCGCCGGATCGGATGGTGTCAACCGCAACATATTGACACTACAGGAGATTTCGCCCTATGATCGCTGGATGGCAGCCTCCCGCATCACCCCGGTCCCGGCTCTCCGCAGCATGACGGGATTCGGCCGGGCCGAGGCAACCGGGGACGCTGCAACGGTGACGGTCGAAGCACGCTCCGTCAATCATCGCCACCTCGACATCGCGCTGCGGCTTCCGCGCACGCTCGGCGCCTTCGAGATGGACGCTCGCCGGATGATCCAGTCGCGCCTCGAGCGCGGTCGGATCGACGTGGCCGTTCAGCTTGGACCGGCACCCGGCCAGTGCGCGCAGCAGATCCGTGTCGACGCCCCGCTCGCCGCGCAGTACGTCGCCGAGGCGCGGGAGCTCGGCCGTACCGTGGGGCTGGGCGGTGAGGTGACGCTCGCGTGGGTGCTGGAGCGCCCGGGCGTCATGCGCACGCAGGACACGGAGACGCCCGCCACCGGACTCGCGTGGTCCGTCCTTGCCGAGGTGCTCGGCCGGGCCCTCGACGAGCTCGTCGCGTGTCGCGGCATGGAGGGCGCGGCCCTCGGCGCCGAGCTCCGCGCCTTGCACGCCGCCCTCCGGACGCAGGTGGACGTGATCGCGGCGCGAACGCCGGTGGCGCTCGCACGGTACGGGGAGCGGCTCCGGGAGCGGATCGGAGCGCTCCTCGGCGAGGTCGTCCTCGACGAGGGCCGGATCCTCACCGAGGTCGCCATCTGGGCCGACAAGACCGACGTGCGCGAAGAAATGACGCGGCTCCGCGCGCACCTCGAGCAGCTCACGGTGCTCCTCGACAAAGGCGGCGCGGCCGGCCGGGCACTGGACTTCCTGATCCAGGAGCTGAATCGCGAGGTCAACACGATCGCGTCGAAGGCGGACGACCTGGAGCTCAGTCAGGCCGCGCTCGCCGCCAAGGGGATCATCGAGAAGATGCGCGAGCAGGCTCAGAATCTTGAGTAATCACGCGAACGGCGGGAGCCGACTGGTGACGCACCTGGTGAACGTGGGGCACGGTAACGTGGTCGTCGCCGAACAGATCGTGGCGATCGTCGCGCTGGACTCGCTGCCGGTGAAGCGGCTCATCGAGAGCGCCAAGGGCAGCACGAAGCTGGTCGACGCCACCAATGGACGGCGCACGCGTGCCGTCATCGTGACGGGGAGCGACCATCTCATCCTGTCGTCGCTCGAACCCGCCACGCTGGCGCAGCGCCTCGTGACGGAGCGGGGCACGCCTGGTGATTAGACGGCGCGGCACGCTGTTCGTCGTCTCGGCGCCGTCGGGCGCCGGCAAGACGACGCTGTGCCGCGAAATCCGGCTGCGCCTGCCCGACCTGGCGTACTCGGTCTCGGTGACGACGCGGCCGCCGCGGCCGGGCGAGATCGACGGCGCGGACTTCCGGTTCGTCGGGGTGTCCGAGTTCCAGGCGATGCTGGCACGCGGCGAGTTCGCCGAGTGGGCGACCGTGCACGGGAACCTCTACGGCACGCGGGCGCGCGCGCTCGAGGACGCCCTGGCCACCGGCCGCGATGTGCTGCTCGACATCGACACGCAGGGCGCCGCGCAGCTCCGGGCACGCTATCCGGACGCGGTGCTGATCTTCATCCTGGCGCCCTCGGTGAAGGAGCTGGAGCAGCGGCTCCGCGAGCGGCGGTCCAACATGGACGCCGACATCGAGCGGCGCCTGGTGCGGGCGCGCGAGGAGATCGCGTTGTGGCGGCAGTACGATTACCTCATCGTGAACCGCGATGTGAAGGAGGCGATGGAGCAGCTCGAGTCGATCATTCTGGCCGAGCGCTGTCGAGTCGTACGCCTCGGCCTCACCCTGCCCGATCTGGAGGTACGCAATTGATGGCATTTCCTTCGCTGGAAAGCGCGTTGAACAAGGTCTCGAACCGGTACCTGCTCGTGGTCCTCGCGGCCAAGCGGTCACGCCAGCTCAATCGGGGCGCGCCGCCGCGAGTGGAGAGCCGGCACAAGAAGCCGACCAGCGGCGCGCTGGAGGAGATTGCGGCGGCCAAGGTCGAGTACCGCGTCAAAGACGAGGGCGACGCGCCCAAGGCATGAGCCTCGACGGCCGCGACCTGATTCTGGGCGTCACCGGGTCGATCGCCGCCTACAAGGCGGTGTACCTGCTGCGCGAGCTGACCCGGCTCGGCGCCTCGGTCACGGTCTGTCTCTCCGAGCACGCCCGGGAGTTCGTCGCCCCGCTCACGTTCCGCACCCTGTCGGGGCGCCCCGTGCTCTCGAACCTCTTCGATCCGCAGAGCGCCGACGCCGTCGAGCACGTGGCGCTCGCCGAGCGCTGCCACGCGATCGTGGTGGCGCCGGCCACCGCCAACGTCCTCGCGAAGGCGGCGCACGGGATCGCCGATGATTTCCTGACGACGCTGCTGCTCGCGGCCCGGGCGCCGGTGCTCATGGTGCCGGCGATGGACGGCGGCATGTGGGAGCACGCAGCGGTGGTCGCCAACGTCGCCACGCTGCGCGGCCGTGGCGTCACCGTCCTCGAGCCCGACTCGGGCGCGCTCGCTTCGGGCCAGAGCGGCAAGGGACGCTTCCCGGAGACCGAGGACATCGTCGAGGCGCTGCGTCGCGTGCTGGCGCCCCTCCGCGACCTCGCCGGCGACCGGGTGCTCGTCACCGCCGGACCGACGCGCGAGCCGATCGATCCGGTGCGGTACATCTCCAACCGGTCCTCGGGCAAGATGGGGTACGGGCTCGCGGTGGCCGCGCTCCGGCGCGGCGCGAACGTCACGCTGATCTCCGGCCCGACCGCGCTCACCCCGCCGCCCGGCGCGGTCTTCGTCCCGGTGCAGACCGCCGAGGAGATGCGCGAGGCGGTGCTCCACCACCTCGATGGCGCGACGATCATCGTCAAGGCCGCCGCGGTCGCCGACTATCGCGCCAAGCACGCTGCGAGCAGCAAGATCAAGGGCAAGCACGACCTCACGCTCGAGCTCACGCCGAATCCCGACATCCTGGCGGAGGTCGCGGCGCGACGCACGAGCACGTTCGTCGTCGGCTTCGCCGCCGAGACGCACGATGTCGCCGCAAACGCGCGCGCCAAGCTCGAGAGCAAGGGGATCGACCTCCTGGTGGCGAACGACGTGAGCCAGATCGGCATCGGCTTCGACGCCGAGGACAACGAGGTGTTGTTGCTCGACCGCTGGGGCGGCACGCGCGCGCTGCCGCGGATGCCGAAAGCGGCGGTCGCCGACGCGATCCTCTCGCACGTCCTCGGCCTCCGCGCCGGCGCCCTCACTCGGAAAACGCCCGCGTAGCGCGCAATGGCGACTGCCGATCCGCGCACGACGCTCGCCGACGCGCTCGGCGCGCTCGGCGAGACGCTACGCCACCACCGCGATCTCGGGTTCACGGATCTCCCGCTCACCGGCGACTATCTGCTCGGCCCGGCCGAGACGCTCCGGGCCCAGGAGAAAGCCCTCCAGGGCTGCCGCCAGTGCAAGCTTTGCGAGGCTCGCTCGACGGTGGTGTTCGGCTCGGGGAACCCGCGAGCGGAGTTCGTCGTCATCGGTGAGGGCCCGGGCGCCGAGGAAGACGCTCAGGGTCTCCCCTTCGTCGGGCGGGCGGGGCAGCTCCTGACGAAAATGCTGGAGGCGCGGAAGGTCGAGCTCGCACGCGACGAAGTCTACATTTGTAATGCCGTCATGTGTCGGCCTCCCGGGAATCGAAATCCCGAGGCCGACGAGCTCGCCGCCTGCGCGCCATTCCTCGCGGCGAAGCTCGCGGTGCTCCAGCCCAAAGTCATCCTGGCGCTCGGCAGCGTCGCGTCTCAGAGTCTCCTCGGCACCCGAGAGCCGATCGGCAAGCTCCGCGGCCGCGTGCATCCGTACGGCTCGGCGGTGCTGATCCCGACCTTCCATCCCGCGTTCCTCCTGCGCAACCCGGGCGAGGAGTACAAACGCATGGCGTGGGAGGATCTCCAGCTCGCCCGACGGGAGTACGATCGCCGCCGCACGCGATGACGGCGCCGTACGGCTCGTCCGCGGAGACGGAGCCGGGTCGCACCTATCTCAGGCCACCCTCGGTAGCGCCGTCCTCACGCTCCGATAACGACCCGGGTCGCACCTATCTCAGGCCACCCTCGGTAGCGCCGTCCTCACGCTCCGATAACGACCCGGGTCGCACCTGTCTCGGGCCACCCTCGGACCGAGCCGTGCTCACGGACCCCGCTACAACAGACCCGGGTCGCACCTCTCTCAGGCCACCCCCGGTAGCCCCGTCCCCCCGCTCCGATCCATGACCATCGCGGACGTCGCCTTCGACGCCCCGGTCGCCCACTCGTTCTCCTATCGCGTGCCCGAGGGCTGGGCGCTCGCCCCCGGTCAGCGGGCGATCGCGCCCCTCCGGGGCGCCTCGCGCGTCGGCATGGTCGTGGCCTTGCGCGACGGCGCCGATGCTCGCCTCAAGCCGCTCGTCCGCCTCGTCGATCGCGAGCCCATACTCTCCCGGGCGCAGCTCGACCTCGTCCACTGGATCGCGGAGCAGAGTCTCTCGTCCGTCGGCTCGACCTGCGCCGCGCTCCTGCCACCACCGCTCGCCGCCGGCGGGCCCGGGCCGGGTCACGCCCCCGGGCGCCCGCCGGCGAGGGCGCCCGAGCGGCCGGAGCTGCTCGTCGGCGCCGGTCGGGAGAAGCGGCTCCTCGAGCGCATCGAGGCGGCGCCTGGCTCGGCCCTCGTGATCGCGGCCGATCTGGAGACCACCGCGCGCTGGGCGCAGCGCCTGGCCAAGATCGACCGCGTCGCAAGGCTCGACTCGGGCGTGCCCGACGAGGAGCGCGCCGCGGCGTGGAATCTGCTCCGTGACGGGGCGGCGCGCCTCGCGGCCGGGACCCGGTCGGCGATCCTCGCTCCGCTCCCGCCCCCGGCCAGTCTCATCCTCATCGACGAGCACGAGGCCGCTCACAAGCCGCCCGGACCGCCGCGGATGCACTCGCGCGACGTCGCGCTCGAGCGTGCGGCGCGGGAGCCCGTCGCGCTCTTGCTCACGGCGGCCACGCCGAGCGTCGAGACGTGGTGGCGCGCGAAGGCGGGGCTCGTGGACATGGCTCCCCCGCAGCCCGGGCCCTGGCCCGCGGTGAGCATCGCCGACACGCGCGGGATCCTCCGGCGCGAGCCGCTCACGCCGCCGGTCTCGCGCGCCATCCGCGAGACGTTGGCCGCCCGGCGGCGCGTCTTCCTCGCGGTGAGCCGGCTCACCTCGTCGCTCGCCTGCGACGAATGCGGGACCGTGGTCCGCTGCACCGAGTGCGCGATCGCGCTCGCCTACTCGCGCGCCGCCGCCCGGCTCGTCTGCCGGCTCTGCGCCGCCTCGCACCCGCTGCCGGACACCTGCACCGTGTGTCACGGACGACGATTGTCTCCATTCGGCTGGGGCGCCGAGCGCGTCGAGCACGCCGTGCGCCGCCGCTTCCCGGCGGCGCGCATCGCGCGCTGGGATCCCGACGTGGCGCGGGGCGCTCGCGGCGAGGCGCAGCGCGCGGCGGCGGCCGCCGCCGACGTCGTGATCGGTACCCGCGGCGCGCTCCGCCTCTTCGGTCCCGCGTCGCTCGGGCTCGCGGCGTTCGTGGCGCCGGACCAGCTCCTGCGCGCGCCGGACTTCCGCGCCGGGGAGCGCACGCTCGGGCTCGCGTGGGCGGCCGCCGAGCGAGTCGCCGCGGACGGCGCCCTCATCATCCAATCGCAGAACCCCGAGCACTATGCGTTCGGGGCGGTCGCGCGCCAGAACCTGCACGAGTTCTACCAGCACGAGTTGACATTCCGCGCCGAGCTCGGCTATCCGCCCTTTCGACGCCTCGCCGTGGTCACCACGCGCGCCCGCGAGGCCGCCGAGACGAGCCGGCTGGCCCAGGCGATCGGCGCCGCGCTGCGCGGAGGCGCGGGACTTACGGTCTATCCGCCCGTGGCCGACCGAAGGGATCGTGCCCATCGGATCGTCGTGAAGGGCGACACCGATCTGCCGCGCCTGCTCGAGGAAGCGCTGCGGGAGTTCAAAACGCCGCGTTCGGCGAGCCGGGGTATCATTGACGTGGAGGTCGATCCGGTCGAATGGCAGTACTAAAGGTCCTGAAATATGGCGATCCGGGACTACGGCGGCGCGCGGCGCCTGTGGGCGAGGTGACTCCGGAAATCCGGGTGGCCATCGCTGATATGACCGAGACGATGTACGACGAGGTCGGCATCGGCCTGGCCGCGCCTCAGGTGGGGATCTCGCTCCGGCTCATCGTCGTCGCCGACGAGGAGGGCCGCGACGTGCAGGCGCTCCTGAACCCGGCCATCGTCGAGCAGGGCGGCGAGACGACGGGCGAGGAGGGATGCCTGTCGATCCCGGGGGTGTTCGCCCCGGTCGCGCGCTCCGCGTGGGTGAAGGTCGAGGCGCAGGACGTGAACGGCCGGCCGCTGGCGCTGAACGCGCGTGGCCTGCGCGCGCGCGTCCTGCAGCACGAGATCGACCACCTCGACGGCGTCCTCTTCATCGATCGCGTCGACCCCGTGACGCGCGACCGCATCAAGCGGAAGATCAAGAAGGACGGTCTCCGCGAGGACGCCTCCCGCCACGCCTTCGCGCTTTAAGATCCTCTTCTACGGCACGCCCGAGTTTGCCCTACCGACGCTCGAGGCGGTCTTGCGCCACCACGAGGTGGTCGCCGTGGTCACCCAGCCCGACCGGCCGGCGCACCGCGGGCAGCGGCTGACGCCACCGCCCGTCAAGACGCGCGCGTTGGCCGCCGGGATCGAGGTCTTCCAGCCGGCGCGCGTGCGTGATCCCGAGTGGCCAGATCGGTTCCGAGCCCTGGGCGCCGACGTCGCGGTCGTCGTCGCGTTCGGGCAGATCCTGCCGAAGGCGGTGCTCGAAGCTCCACGTCGCGGCTCGATCAATGTCCACGGCTCGCTCCTGCCGCGCTATCGCGGCGCGGCGCCGATCCAGTGGGCGATCATGCGCGGCGAGACCGTGACGGGTATCACCACGTTCCAGATGGACGAGGGCATGGACACCGGCCCGACCCTCCGCGCGGCGTCCGTGGCCATCGGCGACGAGGAGATGGCCGGCGAGCTGGCCGCGCGGCTCGCCGTGCTGGGCGCCGACGTCCTGATCGAGACGCTCGCGCGCCTCGACACGCTGGCGCCCCGACCGCAGCGGCCCGAGGACGCGACGCTCGCGCCGAGACTGAAGCGCGTCGACGGTCATCTCGACTGGAGCCGCTCCGCGCGAGACCTCGTCAACGTCGTCCGCGGCTGCAACCCCTGGCCCGGCGCGCTCGTGCATAGCCCTGCCGGCACGCTCACGATCTGGCGCGCGAGGGCGGTCGGCGGCGGACGGATGCACCCGCCGGGCACGCTGGCGCGCCCCGCCACCGACGCCGACGAGCTGGCCATCGCCACCTCCGACGGCTGGCTGCGTCCGATCGAAGTCCAGCCGGAGAACCGCCGCGCGATGTCCTGGCCCGAGTATCTCCGGGGCGCGCGCCTCGCCCCCGGTTCGACATTCGCAAAGCCCGACGTCCCCGGGCGCGTATCGTGAGCCCGTCACGGAGGCGAGGGGTGCCGGGCGGCGGGGCCTCTGGCCGGCCCTCGGGCGGGCGTTCTGCCGCCCGCCCCTCGGGCGGGGGTTCTGCGGCCCGCCCCTCGCCGGCACGGGAGGTCGCAGTGCGCGCGCTGGAGCGCGTCGAGACCGACGCGAGCTTTGCCGACATCGCGCTCGAGACCGAGCTCGCGACGCTCGGGCTCCCGGCGCGCGACGCCGCGCTGGCGACAGAGCTCACGTACGGGACGCTGCGCTGGCAACGCTATCTCGACTGGATCCTGGCGCCCCACTCCCGTCGCCGGCTCGAGTCACTCGATCCCCGCGTGCGGGTGATCCTGAGAGTGACCGCGTACCAGATCGCGTTCCTCGAGCGCGTGCCGTCGTTCGCCGCGGTGAACGACGGGGTCACCCTGGCGCCCCGGACGCCCGGCGTGCGGGCGTTCGTCAACGCCGTGCTCCGATCGTTCGCCCGCCGCGACCCGCGCGAGCGCGAGCCCGCGCCGCCACGCGATCCGATCGACGCGCTGGCGACGCGTTGCTCGTTCCCGACGTGGCTCGCCCAGCGGTGGGTGGAGCGGTATGGCCGCGCAGACGCCGAGGCGCTGATGCGAGCACTGAACGAGCGCCCGCCCCTGACGCTCCGCACGAACACGCTGCGGATCACCCGCGACGTGCTGGCCCAGCGCCTGGCCACCGAGGAAGGGCTCGGCGGGCGACCGACGCACCACGCGCCCGAGGGGCTCGTGGTAGGGCCCGGCGGCGCGCCCGGCGCGTGGCGTGCCTTCGTCGATGGCAGCTTCGCCGTGCAGGACGAAGCCTCGATGCTGGTCGCGAGATTACTCGCGCCCGAGCCCGGGAGCACGGTCGCCGATGTCTGCGCCGCGCCCGGCACCAAGACCACGCATCTCGCCGAGCTCATGGATGACCGCGGCCGAGTCCTCGCCTTCGATCGAGAGCCGGAGCGCCTGACACGAGTCAGGGAGGCGGCCGCCCGGCTCGGGATCACGATCATCGACGCCCGCGACGGCCCGGTCGAAGCCCTCGCGCCCGGGTTCCGCGCCGCGTGCGACGGGGTCCTCGTCGACGCACCCTGCTCCAACCTCGGCGTGCTGAGACGCAACCCCGAGGTGAAGTGGCGGCGTCAGCCGTCCGATCTGCTCCTGGCGAGCCGACGACAGTCCGAGATCCTGGCCGCGGCGGCGACGATGGTCGGGCGCGGTGGCCGGCTCGTCTACGCCACGTGCTCGCTCGAGCCCGAGGAGAACGAGGCGGTCGCGAGAGCCTTCCTCGCCGCGCATGCGGACTTCGCGACCGATCCGCCCGACAAGTTTCCGCTGGCGCTCGACGCCGACGGCTGGCTCCGCTGCCTGCCGCACCGCCACGGCACCGACGGCTTCGCGGCCGTCCGCTTCCGCCGCTCGTAGCTTTCGGGGTATAACAACCTCGTGATCAAAATCGCGCCGTCGATCCTCTCGGCCGACTTCGCCGCCCTCGGCGCCGACATCGCTCGCGTCGAGGCGGGCGGCGCCGACCAGCTCCACGTCGACGTCATGGACGGTCGGTTCGTCCCCAACATCACGATCGGACCCGTCGTCGTCGGCGCGATCCGCAAGCGGACCCGCCTGCCCCTCGACGTCCACCTGATGATCGTCGAGCCGGAGCGCTACATCCCGGAGTTCGTGGCGGCCGGCGCCGACCTGGTCACCGTCCACGTCGAGGCCTGCCCGCATCTCGCGCGCACGCTCGCTCAGATCCGCGAGCTCGGCGCGAAGGCGGGCGTCGCCTTGAACCCGTCGACGCCGCCCTCCGCGCTCGAGTTCGTGCTCGACGAGCTCGATCTCGTGCTGGTGATGTCGGTCAACCCAGGGTTCGGCGGCCAGTCCTTCATCCGCTCGGCCCACCGGAAGATCCGCGAGGTCAAGGCGCTCCTGGGCACGCGGCCCGTGGACCTCTCGGTCGACGGCGGCGTGAAGGCGGACCTCGCAAGGTCCCTCGTCGAGGACGGGGCCTCGACCCTGGTGGCCGGCTCGGCGATCTTCGGCGCGGCCGACCCCGGCGCGGCGGTCGGGGCGCTTCGCGCCGCGGCGACAGCGCCGGCGCGCTGATGGACGTCGTCGACGCCCTCGCCCACCGCGGGCGGTTTTTCCGGGTCCTCCAGCAGACCGCGCGAAGCCAGACGGCCGTCATGACCATCGATCCCGGCGCGGACGCCGGCCCCGAGGAGGAGCACGACGGGGATCAGGTCATCTACGTCGTCGAGGGCGAGGCGCTCGTCCGCATCGGCGACCGAGAGCACAAGGCGGCGGCGGGGGCCCTCGTCATGATTCCCGCCCACACCCGCCACCACGTGAAGAATCCCGGCCGCGAGCCGCTCTTCTTCGTGACCGTCTACGCTCCGCCGGCCTACTGACGGCCACGGCCCGGTCACCTCGCTGGCCGTGGGCCGGCACTATACAGGTTGCCGGGGCTCTCGTTCTTCGCTATAGTGCGTCACGATGAAGGTCGTGGCGGTTGCGATTGTTCTCGTGCTCCTGGTCGGGGGGGCTGGCCTGGCCGCAGCTCAGACGCCGACAGTCGGGCAAGTGGGACCGTCGCCCTCGCTTGGACTGATGGGCACCACGAACCCCCAGAGCTCGGTGTTCATCATTCGACCCAGCCCTACCGGCCCATTCGTGGTGGTACCCCAGGGCACCCCGTTCTCGCGGGAGACAATCCCTTTCGGTGACGAGCCGAACCGTGCGAACAACGCCCACCCGATGATGCCGGCTGCGGGGCTAGGGTACGCCGTCCGCCAGGTCTGGGTACCGGCACGGCCCATCGCGATGCAGGTGTACGTCCCGGCACCCAGCGGCGTGCCGGCCAGCTACCAGACTCAGGTCGCCGAGGCCCCGGGATTCTACGTCACCGAAACGACGACGGGCTACGTGTTTCCCGAACGGTGGGTGATCGACCAGCTCAACGTGGGCGTCTATCAGTGGCGTAGGGCGCCCGCGCAGTTCGTCCCGCGGTAGCCAGCAGACAACCCTCGCCGGTTGATATTCCCGGGATATTTCCGTAAAGTTAGGCCCTTGCATGCTTGAGTCCCTGAGCACCCGACTGCAAACGATCTTCGACAAGCTCGGCGGGCGCGGCCGTCTGTCGGAGGAGAACATCCAGGAGGCGCTGCGCGAGGTGCGGGTGGCGCTCCTGGAGGCGGACGTGAATTTCAAGGTCGTCCGCGCCTTCGTCGACCGCGTGAAGACCCGGGCGGTCGGCCAGGACGTCCTCGCGTCGCTGACGCCCGCTCAGCAGGTCGTGAAGGTCGTGCACGGGGAGCTGGTGGAGCTCCTCGGTGGAAGCGGGCACCGGCTCGCGATGGCCTCCCACCCGCCGACGGTCATCATGCTCATGGGGTTGCAGGGCTCGGGCAAGACGACGACCGCCGCGAAGCTGGCCCGTCTCTACACGAAGCAGGGGCAGCATCCGCTGCTCGCCGCGGCGGACACTCAGCGGCCGGCCGCGATGGAGCAGCTTCGGACGCTCGGCGCCCAACTCGACGTCCCCGTGACCGGGACACCCGGGCAGACACCGCTCGAGATCTGTCGGGCGGCGCGCGAGGAGGCGGCCGCGCGGGGCCTCACGCCGCTCATCCTCGATACCGCCGGCCGGCTCCACATCGACGAAGCCCTGCTGGCCGAGCTACAGGCGATCCGGCGGGAGGTCGCGCCCCACCACGTGCTCCTGGTGGTCGACGCGATGACCGGCCAGGACGCCGTCACCGTCGCCGACCGTTTCAACCAGGCCGTGGGCATCGACGCCGTCATCCTCACCAAGCTCGACGGCGATTCGCGCGGCGGCGCAGCACTCTCCGTGCGGCACGTCACCGGGCGGCCCATCGCCTTCGTCGGCGTGGGCGAGAAGACCGACGCGCTCGAACCGTTCCATCCCGATCGGCTGGCCTCACGCATCCTCGGGATGGGGGACGTGCTGTCCCTCGTCGAGAAGGCGCAAGCCGCCGTGGATCAGACGAAGGCGGAGGAGCTGGCCCGGCGGCTCCGCGAGGACACGTTCTCGCTGGAAGACTTTCGCGAGCAGCTCAAACAGGTCCGCCAGATGGGGCCACTCGATCAGGTCCTCGGCATGCTTCCTTTCGGGAAGATGCTCAAGGGCGCGCCCAAGGACCTCGACGGCGAATCCGCGGACCTCGACCGGTTCGACGCGATCATCGGCTCGATGACGCCCGGCGAGCGGCGCAATCCCGAGGTCATCAACGGCAGCCGCCGCCAGCGGATCGCGCGCGGCAGCGGCACGAGCGTGCAGGACGTGAACCGGCTTCTCAAGCAGTTCGCCCAGCTCCGGAAGGTCATGAAGCAGTTCAAAGGCATGGAGGGGAAGCTCCCCCGCCTGAAGAATCTCCCAGGATTTCCGACGCCGAGGGGGTGAGAACGTGGCAGTGACGATTCGGCTGAGACGGACCGGAACGACAAAGCGACCAGCCTATCGCGTGGTGGTAGCGGACTCACGCTCACCGCGCGACGGCCGCTTCATCGAGGTGCTCGGGCACTACAGTCCGCTGACCGAGCCGCCGACCGTGTCGATCGACCGCGTGAAGGTCGAGGCGTGGATCAAGAAGGGCGCGCAGCCCTCGAACACGGTGCGGAGGCTGATCGCGAACGCGCCCGCGACGGCGCCGGCGACCATGCCGGCGAGCGCGCCGGCGAAGAAGTAGGAGGGCACGGGTCGACCCGTCCGAAGAGCGGACTCGCGCGACCCGGCGGCGAACATGAACGACCGGCTGGTGGTCATCGGCGAAATCGCGCGCCCTCACGGCCTGCGCGGCGAGGTACGGGTGACGCCGCTGACGGATCGCCCCGAGCGGTTCGAGACGGTGACCGAGTGTGTTCTGTGGGACAAGGCACACGACACGCGCGAGCCGCGCCGCATCACCGGCGTGCGCCGGCAGGGTGCAGCGGTCCTCCTCTCGCTGGCGGGTTGTGAAACAGTCGAAGCCGCCGGGGCGCTGATCGGATGCCTGGTGGCGTTGCCCGAGGCCGAGGCGATGCCGCTGCCACCCGGCCATTTCTACCCGTGGCAGCTCGAAGGCTGTCGGGTGCTCACGGAGGCCGGGCGGGAGGTCGGACGGGTGACCCGCGTCGAGCAGGCGCCCGCCCAGGATCTCTGGGTGGTGAGCGACGGCACGCGCGAGCGGCTGATCCCGGCGGTAGCCGAGATTGTGCTCGAGGTCGACCTGGCTAGAGGCCGCGTCGTCATCCGGCCTCCCGACGGTCTGCTCGACCTGTAGCGGCGGCGGCCGTGCGGATCGACATCGTGACGCTCTTTCCGGGCATGGTCGAGCCGGCGCTCGCGGAGTCGATGCTCGGGCGGGCGCGTGCGCGTGGACTCGTTGACATCCGGGTGGTCAATCTCCGAGACTACGCGGAGGGTCGGCACCGAGTCACCGACGACTATCAGTTCGGGGGCGGCGGCGGTATGGTCCTGAAGCCCGAGCCGCTCTTCGCCGCGGTGGAGGCGCTGCGCACGCCCGGCGCGCGGGTCGTGCTGATGGACCCGCGGGGCCGGACTCTCACGCAGAAGGTCGCGGCCGAGCTGGCCGGTGAGACGCACGTGATCCTCCTGGCCGGGCGATACGAGGGTGTCGACGCGCGCGTCGGCGAGGGGCTGGCGAACGACGCGGTCTCGATCGGCGACTACGTGCTGACGGGGGGCGAGCTGCCGGCGCTGGTGGTGACCGACGCGGTGACACGCTTGCTCCCGGGCGTGCTCGGGGCCGAAGGCGCGGCGGCACGTGAATCATTCGCGGACGGGCTCCTGGAGCCGCCGCAGTACACGCGACCCGAGGCGTACCGGGGCGCGCGTGTCCCGGCGGTGCTGCTCTCGGGCGACCACGCGCGCATCGCGCGCTGGCGCCGCGTGCAGGCGATCTGGCTCACGTGGCGCGAACGCCCGGACCTCCTGGCGACGGCGCGGCTGACGCCCGAGGAGCGCAAGCTGGTGGAACGATTCGAACGCGGGGAAACGCCGGAACAGCTCGATGACCCCGCGAACTGAGAGGTAGTGCGAGCCGCAGGACGTCGCGGGGCGGGGGCCCCGCCGTCCGAGGCGAACCTATGAGGTAGTGCGAGCCGCAGGACGTCGCGGGGCGGGGGCCCCGCCGTCCGGGGCGAGCCGATAAAGAGTCTCGAGAAAGGGACCGAGCGAGATGGACGCAATTCGACTGGTCGAGGCCGCGCAGCTCAAGAAAGACCGGGCAGGGTTCGCGCCGGGTGACACGGTGCGCGTGCACGTCAAGGTGGTCGAGGGCGAGAAGGAACGGTTGCAGGTCTTCGAGGGCATCGTGATCCGTCGCCGCGGCGAGGGCGGCCGTGCCTCGTTCACGGTGCGACGCATCTCGTACGGCGTCGGCGTCGAGCGCACCTTCCCGTTGCACTCGCCCCGCATCGAGCGGGTGGAGGTCGCCCGGCGCAGCCGCGTGCGGCGCTCGAAGCTCTACTACCTGCGCGGGCTCGCCGGCAAGGCGGCGCGCCTCAAGGAAAAGCGCATGCCCCTGGTTCCCGCCACGGCTCCCGAGCAGTAGGCGACGCGCCCCGCGTGACGCCGCCCCAGTCGGCGCCGTACCGCTACGAGGCCCAGGCCTGGCGGACAGGTGTCACGCTGATCGCCGGCGTCGACGAAGCAGGACGCGGGCCCCTGGCGGGGCCAGTGGTCGCGGCCGCCGTGATCATCGCGCCCGACCGGCGCATCAAGGGGCTCGCGGACTCCAAGGTCCTCACGCCCGAGCAGCGCGAGGCGCTGTTCCACGTCATCAGCGAGCGTGCCGTCGGGGTCGGCGTCGGAATCGTCGACCACGAGACGATCGACCGCATCAACATCCTGCAAGCCACCAAAGTCGCGATGGCCGAGGCCCTCGCGCAGCTCACGGTACGGCCCGACCTCGTCATCACCGATTTCGTCGCGTTGCGGGACCTCGCCTGTCCGCAGAAGAACCTGGTGGACGGCGACGCGCGCTGCGCCACCGTCGCCGCCGCCTCGATCGTCGCCAAGGTCACTCGCGACCGCCTGATGGTCGAGGCCGACCAGCGCTTCCCCGTGTACGGCTTCGCCCGCCACAAGGGCTACGCGACCCCGGAGCACCTCGCCGCGCTCGACCGCTGGGGCCCGTGTCCCCTCCACCGGCGCACCTTCGCGGGGGTGTGGCGCCAGGGCGAGCTGTTCGTCCTGGAAACCGACGAGTAGCCCGCGGCGCGGGGGACTTGACGCGAGGATCCTGTCGATATATATCTGGCAGCTATATATCTGTCAGCTGTAGGGCAGACGACAGGAGGCGCGGTATGAGTCGTGCGACGCGGCTGATGGCAGGCCTCACCCTCGTTCTCGTTCCGACGATCGAATTCGGCGGCTCCTTCCTCTTGACCTCGCTCATCGATCCTGAGTCCGGGTACATGGCGAATGCCCTGCGCCAGAACTTCTTACGGGCCGGGCACGCGCACGCAGGGGTCCTGACGATTTTCTCGCTCGTCTGCCAGGTCCTCGTGGACGCCGCCCGCCTCTCGCCGGCCCTCGCGTGGCTGATCAGAGTCGGCACTCCCCTGGCGGGCATCCTGATGTCGGCCGGCTTTTTCTTTTCCCTCCTGGCGCCCGGCGCCACCGAGCCGAGCCGCGCGATCGGGTTGATCTATGCGGGCGCGGTCATCCTCGCCGTGAGCGTCTTGAGTCTGGGGATCGGGCTCTTGAGGGCGAAGTGACGCAGCCCCGCCGGGCGAGCACGAGCCGGTACGCGATCCTCGGCGTGTTGAGCATCGGCCCGATGTCCGGCTACGACGTCAGGAAGCTGATCGGGCGCTCCATCGCCCACTTCTGGAACGAGAGCTACGGCCAGATCTACCCGATCCTGAACCGGCTGGCCACCGAAGGGCTCGCCGAGCAACGCCGGGAGAAGCAACGCGGCAAGCCCGACCGCCATGTCTACTCGCTCACTGCGAAGGGCCGCGGCGAGCTCGAGCGCTGGCTCGCCGTCCCCGCGCGGCACGAGCCTTTCCGCAGCGAGCTCCTGCTCAAGCTCTTCCTCGGGGGCGCCGGGCCGGTGGCCGACAGCATCGCCCAGATCGAGCACTATCAGGCTCGCCAACAGGAGCTCCTCGAGACCTACGTGGCTATCGAGCGACGCCTCGGCGAGGAGTTGGCCGGTCATCCGCAGCTGCTCTTCTCGCTGGTGACCCTTCACTACGGCCAGCACCGGTGCCGCGCGATGCTCCAGTGGTGCGTGGAGTCGCTCCGTGACCTGAAGCGGCTCGAGAAGCGGCGCGGCGGTCGGCGGCGACGCTGAGGAGGTCGAACCGTGGACACTCTGATCACGACGCTTCGATGGATTCACATCTCCGCCGGGACGCTCGCCCTTTTCGTCGCTCCCGGAGCGATGCTGACCGTGAAGGGCGGTCGAGCTCACCGGCGCTGGGGCAAGATCTATTTCTGGTCGATGGCCGTGGTCGCGGCGACGGCCCTGGTTCTCGGTCTCTGGCGTCCCCAGATCTTCCTGGCGTTGCTCGCCGTCTTCAGCTTCTATATGGCGTTCTCCGGCTATCGCGTGCTGTTCCGCAAGCGCCTGGTGCAGGGTCAAAGGGCCGGGCCGATGGACTGGACGGCCGCCCTGTTGACGCTCGCCGCCAGCTCGGCGCTGGTCGTCCTCGGCCTCCTGAGGCCCGGTCCGAGCTGGGAGCGCGTCGGGGTGGTCCCGGTGGTCTTCGGTGTGCTCGGGTTGGTGCTCTCAGGACTCGATGTCCGGCGCTTCGTGCGGCCGTCGTCGGACGCGCACGCCTGGTGGTTCACTCACATGACGGGAATGCTCGGCTCCTACATCGCGACGGTCTCGGCGTTCTCCGTCGTCAACTTCACGTTTCTGCCGATCGCCGTGCGCTGGCTCTGGCCGACCGCCATCGGCACACCACTGGTCGCGCTGTGGGTCACCTACTACCGGGTGCGGTTTCGCCGGAACGCGCGCTCGCGCGTCGAGGCCACGCGCGCGGCCAACATCTGATCGGCCTGTAGTCGAGCGCACCGGGCGTGGTAGAGTCCGGCCCAAGGCCTGCGGCTAATGGGCGGAGTGCGTCGAGACGACGCTCAGCGAGATTCCTCGAGCTTGCGCGTTCTCCATCTCTATCCCAAGGGGGACTTTTTCACCGGCGCGGCCATCCAGGTCTGGGATCTGGTCCAGGGTCTGCAGGCTCGTGGCCACGACATCGTGCTGGCGACCCGACCGGGCTCGCACTGGGCGGAGCGGGCCGCGAGCGCGGGCCTCACCTATTACGGTCTCCCCATGGCCTCGGAGCTCGATCTCCGCTCGGTCCTGGAGCTGGTCCGCCTGTTGCGACGGCATCGTATCCAGGTCGTGCACGCGCACAAGGGACGGGCCCGGACACTGATTCTTCTCGCCGGGCTGTTCACGGGCATGCCCGTTCTGGTGCTGAATCGCGGTGTCAGCTTCCCTCTCGACCGCTTCAACCGTCTCGGCTATATCACCCGGCGTGTCACCGCGATCATCGCCGTCTGCGAAGCCATCAAGATGAGCCTGGTACGAGCGGGCGTCCCGGAAGCGAAGATCCGCGTGATCTACTCCGGGACCGACACGGAGCGCTTTCATCCCGGGGTCGATCGTACGCGCATTCGAGAGGAGCTGGGCCTCACGCGCGCGCAGTTTCTCGTGACCCAGATCGGCGTGCGCGACGGGAAAGGCAACGGCGACGTCATGGAGGCCATGGCGACGGTCACGGCCCGCGCGCCGTCGGCGCACCTTCTCATGGTGGGAGCGCGCGACCCTCGCGCCGTGCACGAACGAGCGCAGGGACTCGGGCTCAAACGGAACTTCCACGTCCTCGGCTTTCGGGAGGACGTCCCGGAAATCCTCGCCGGGAGCGACTGCTGCGTCGACGCGTCCTACCGCGGGCTCGGACTGACGGGAACCCTCCGCGAGAGCCTGGCGGTCGCGACTCCGGTCGTTGCCACCGCGGTCGAAGGCAACCCCGAGCTCGTGATCGAGGGCGAGACCGGCCTGCTCTTTCCGCCCCGGGACGTCCCGGCCCTGGCGCGCGCCATCACCCGCGTGATGTCGGATCCGGTGTTGGCGCGACAGACGGCGGACGCCGGGCGTCGACGGGTCGAGCTCCTCTTTTCCACACGGCGAAAGGTCGAGCGCGTGGAAGCCCTGTACCGTGAGCTGGTGGCAGCGCACCGCCCGCGGTCATGAGCGACGTCGCGTTCGGGCTGTTCGACTGGATCGATCGGCGGCAGGGACCGCTCGGGCAGCTCTACGAAGAACGCCTGCAGCTTCTGGAGGCGGCGGAGGCGGCCGGCTTCTTCTGTTACCACCTCGCCGAGCACCACGCCACGCCGCTGGGGATGGCTCCATCGCCGTCGGTGTTCCTGGCGGCCGCGGCCCAGCGCACGCGGCGCATTCGACTGGGGCCGCTGGTCTACCTGCTGCCCCTGTACTCGCCGCTCCGTTTGATCGGCGAGATCTGCATGCTCGATCATTTGAGTGGTGGCCGGCTCGACCTGGGTGTGGGCCGCGGGGTGTCGCCCTACGAGGTCGGTTACCACGGGCTCGACCCGGCGCGCACGCGCGCCATGTTCCAGGAGGCGCTCGACGTGATCGTCGCCGGCCTGACGTGCGAGCGGCTGACGTATCGTGGCGAGCACTACCGCTACGACGACGTGCCGATGGAGCTCGCGCCGCTCCAGCGTCCATATCCGCCGCTCTGGTATGCGACGAGCAACCTCGACAGCGTGCCCTGGGCGGCGGCTCAGGGGATGCACATGGTCGGGCTCGGTCCGGCGGAGGCGTACCGGCCGTTCGTCGAGACGTATCGAGCCAGCGCGGTCACGCAGGGGGACGATCCGCGTCGACTCAACCCTCACATCGGGGTACCGCGCATCGGGATCAACCGGCAGATCATCATCGCGGACACCGACGCGGAAGCGGAGGCAATCGCGCGGGCCGTCCACCCGCGCTGGGCGGCGAGCTTCGTCAAGCTCTGGGCCGACCACGGCAACACGGCCTACGCCCAGCGCGTCAACCTCGACGCGGCGCTGCGCCACGAGACGATTCTCGCGGGGTCGCCGGCGCGCGTGCGCGATCAGGTCGCCCGCCTGATCGAGGCGACAGGCGTCAACTACGTCATCGGCTGCTTCGCGTGGGGCGATCTGACCCTGGTCCAGTCGCTCCGTTCCCTGCGCCTGTTCGCCGAGCAGGTGATGCCGGCCTTCCACCCGTGAGGTCCGATCGCGATGGCCGTCAGTCGGTCGCGACCGACAGGAGAGCGTCATGAGCTGGAGCCGCTGTTCCCTGACCGCTCTCGCCGGTCTCGTGATCCTCGCGATTCTGGGCACGGCCGTGAGGGCCGTCGCGCAGACGCCCGCGGCCACCGGTCCCATCACGATCGGCGTCCTGGCGCCCTCGACCGGTCCCTTCGCGACCTACGCGCGCGACATCATCGACGGCGCGCGGTTGTACTCCGACGAGGTCGGGGGGCAACTGGGCCGGCGCAAGCTCGAGATGGTCGTCGAAGACTATCAGACCCGGCCGGACGTGGCGCTGACGAAGATCCGCAAGCTGGTGGAGCGCGACCGGGCTCAGGCGATCGTCGGCCTCGTGCTCTCCGCGGCGGCCCTTGCGGTGAAGGACTACGTGAACACCCAGAAAGTCCCGCTGCTCATCTCCGGCTTCGCCGTCGCCGAGAGCCTTACCCTCCAGCGCAACCCCTACGTCTTCCGTCTCACCTACAGCGCGGCCATGACCGGCGCCCCCATCGGCCAGTGGACGTACCGCCATCTGAAGGCTCGGCGGGCGGCGATCATCGCCTCGGACAGCGTGGGCCCGCTCGAGCTCATGATGGCGTGGGCTCGCGCCTTCGAGGAATCGGGCGGCAAGATCGTCCAGGAGATCTATCCGCCGCTGGGCACCGCGGACATGGCGCCCTGGGTCGCGAAGCTGCGCCAGGACGTGGACGTCATCGGCGTGCAGACGGTCGGCGCCGACGGCGTTCGCTTCGTGAAGCAGTTCCAGGAGTACGGGCTCAAGGGCAAGATCCCGGTGGTCGACGCGTCGGTGGGAGTCAGCGAAATCTCGCTCCTGCCCACGGCGGGCGAGGCGGCCGTCGGCGTCTACAACAGCCAGCCTTACCAGTACACCGTCGACACACCCCGGAACCGGAAGTTCGTCCAGGCGTTTCGGGCCAAGTTCGGTCGCGACCCCGGGTCCCCCGCCGCGTTCACCTACGCGGCGATGGCCGCCCTCGACGCGGCCGTCAACGCGACCGGCGGCCACATCGAGGACTCGGCCCGATTCCTCGAGGCGCTCCGCAAGACGGATCTCGAGGCCCCGCAGGGCCGGGTGCGTTTCGATCGACTCCAGAACGTCGTCACCGACATCCACATCAGCCGGATTGAAAAGGTCGGCGACCAGATCCAGCCCGTCGTCATCGAGACGATCCGCGGCGTGGACCAGTTCCTCGGCATGGACCCGGCCGAGTACCTGAAAAAACCCCGGCTGGTGACGCTGAAAGGCTCATTCGCCAAGTAAGCCCCCGAGGCCTGACGGTGGGTCCGGAGGGTGTTGCTGGACCCGTTCCCGAGGCGCGGCGACGGGCGTCGCGCGCCCGGATGGAGCCCAGCCGCCGCGGATCAGCGCACGCGCGCCGCGTGGTCCAGCAATCCCTCCGGACCCGCCGTCAGGCCTCGGGGGCCTTACGCGAGCGCTTTGAGCCGTGGATAGACCTCGCGGACGAACATCTGCATACCCTTGACGGTCTCCTCGTGGTCGAGGAATCCCGCCTGCCCCATGATGAGCAGATGGCCGAAGCCACCGACGTGGTCGTACATCTTCATGATCTGGCGATAGACCGAGTCCGGATTCCCGGCGAAGACGAGACCGTTCTCCATGAGCGGCCCGAGCGCGGGATTCTGGAACATCTTGAAGATGCCCGGGTTCGCTCCCTTCATCGCATTCACCGTCGACGCGGTCGGGTGATAGCCGGGCGGGCTGGTGAACTGCGGCGGGACCTTGTTGGACTCCAGGTACCACATCAGCTTGCGCGCACCGGCGTGACCCTCCTCGTCGGTCTCGCCGACGTAGACCAGCGCCGCGTAGGCGAAGCGATCGAGCGCCGGCGCGGGCAGGCCCAGCTCCGCGCGCCGCTCCCGATAGGAGCCGAACACGTTCTTCGTGCCCTCGAAGCCGGTCAGGAAGCAGGCGACGACGTAGCCCTTCTCACCGACATCCCGCGCGCTGGTCGGGCTGAGCGCGGTGATCCAGATCGGCGGGTGCGGCTCCTGGTACGGCCGTGGCCAGATGTTCACCTGCCGGTGGTGGAAGTACTTGCCCTCCCAGTTGAAGGGGCCGTCGTGGCTCGTCCACGCCTTCACGATCAGATCGTGGGCCTCCCAGAAGCGCTCCATCATGCGGGTCGGCCGGTGGTTGCCGGCCGACATCTCGTACGGGACGCCGCGCACGAACCCGCACTCCAGGCGGCCGCGCGCGTAGACGTCGACCATCGCCATCTCCTCGGCCACGCGCACGGGCTCGCGCCGGTTCGCGATCGGATTGCCGAGGATCAGGAGGCGCGCCTTGCGGGTGTCGCGCGCGAGCGCGCCCATGACGACCGCGGCCGACGGGTTCAGGTTGGTCGCCGTCTGGTGGTGCTCGTTCACCATGATCTCGAGACCGAGGTCCTCGGCGATCTGCCACTCGTCGATGAAGCGGTGATAGAGGTCGGCGCCGATCTTGGGGTCGTAGTAGCGATTGGGGAGCTTCACCCGGATCGAGTCATACTCCTTGGGATCGGGCAAGAGATGATACGCGTTCTCGCTGAAAAACCAGGCGCGCATGCCCATCGCTACGCTCTGCGCTCGCCGAGGAACCGGCGGACGCGATCGGCGAATGCCACCGGCTCCTCGAGATGCGGGAAGTGCCCGGCCCGATCGATCATCTCGAATCGCGCGCCCGGAATGGCGCTTCGATACGCGGCGCCGTAGTACGCCGCGGTGACGAACCGATCGTCGGCGCCCCACAGGAGCAGCGTGGGCGCAGTGATCCGGTGCAGCCACTGTCGCAGCTTCGGGTTGTGGAAGTAGGGTTCCCAGGCGTAGAGCGCCGTCGCCTCGCGATTGCGCGCGATCACGGTCAGCTGGTCGTCCGAGAGCTTCGTGTGGTCGACGGCGGCACGGACCGGATCGCGGTACTGCAGACGCACGACCTCATCCGGCGGGAGCGCGAAGATGTCCGGGATGTCGCGGGCCTCCCGGTCCCCGACCTTGATGCCGAGCGGAGCGACGAGGACGAGCCCGCCGAGCCGATCGCTACATTTCACCGCCATCTCCGCCGCGACCCAGCCACCGAGCGAAGACCCGATCACGACGACGTCGCGGAGATTCCGCTCGGCGAGGAGGTCGAGGTAGAGATAGGACAGATCGTCGACGGTGTCGATGCTGCCCACGTCGGGGGAACGGCCGAAGCCGGGGTGCGAGGGCGCGAGCACGCGGCCCTGGGCCGCGAGCAGCTCGAGGAACGGGGCGCCGGGATCGAGGCCCTCTTCGCCGTGGAGCCAGAGGATCGGCCGCCCCTGCCCTCGCTCGAGAATCTCGAGACGGACGCTGCGCACCGTCAGCCAGCCGGAGTCGGATGTGTTGTTGACCATAGTCGGAGGGAGACTATACCAAGAATATGGTGACCAGGTCGCTCACGCTCTCGCCCGCGCCGCGCTTCCCTGCTGGAGCCGCGCGACGATGCGCCACGCCGTCACCGGCGTCTCCTTGATGCGCACCCCGAACGGCGCCAGCGCATCCTCGATGGCGTTCGTGATCGCCGCCGGCGGGGAAATCGCGCCGCCTTCGCCGAGCCCCTTCACCCCCAGCGGGTTCCGCAGCGACGGGTACTCCAGGTGCACCGTCTCGATCAGGGGCAGATCGTCCGCTCTGGGAACCGCGTAGTCCATCAATGAGCCGGTCAGGAGCTGACCGGTCTCGTCGTACACCATCTCCTCGAAGAGCGCGCCGCCGACGCCCTGCGCGACGCCCCCGTGCACTTGCCCCTCGACGATCGTCGGATTGATGACGCGGCCGCAGTCGTGGGCGACGACGTAGCGCAAGAGCCGGACTCCGCCCGTGCCGACGTCGACTTCCACCTGCGCAACGTGGACGGCGCTCGCGTACGTCACCGTCGGCACGTGGTGATAGGCGCTCGCCTCGAAGTCGGGTGAGGCGACGCCGGGCCGGGCGAAGGTCGGGATCGACGCCTGGACGACGCGCGCGAGGTCCACCCCCGAGCCCGGCGAGCCCCGGACGAACACCCGGCCATCGTCGATCTCGATGTCGTCGGGACCCGCTTCGAGCAGGACAGACGCGGCGCGGACCACCTTCGTCCGCACCTCGCGGCAGGCATCCGCGATGGAGCTCCCCGCCGTCACCGCGCTGCGGCTCGCGAACGTCCCGACGCCGAAAGGCACGGCGGCAGTGTCGCCGCCGACGACCGTCACCCAGTCGAGCGGCACGCCGAGCGCGTCGGCGGCGATCTGAGCGAAGCTCGTCTCGTGCCCCTGCCCCGAGCTGACCGCGCCCGTCGCGACGATCACGCGACCGGCCAGGTCGAGCTTCACCGTGGCGCCCTCGAACGGGCCGATCGCGGTTCCCTCGACGTACCCGGAGATGCCGACGCCGCGGTACACGCCCCGGGAGCGCAGGCGCGCCTGCTCGGCGCGAAACTCGCGGTAGCCCGCCGCGGCCAGGGCCTGCTCGAGCGCCGCCGGAAAGTCGCCGGTGTCGTAGACCAGCGGGTTGCCGTCGCGGTAGGGCATGCCGAAGTCGTACGGCAGCTCGTCCGGACGGATGTAGTTGCGGCGCCGGAGCTCCGCCGGGTCCATCCCGAGCTCGCGCGCGAGGCAGTCGACGATGCGGTCCATCGCGAAGACGGTCTCGGGCCGGCCCGCCCCTCGGTACGGCGCGTTCGGCGTCTTGTTCGTCACGACCGCCTGGACGTCGACGCGCATGTTCTTGATCCGGTGCGGACCGATCAGATGCGCGACCGTGTTGTACGGGAGCACGACGCCCCAGACGTTGTAGGCACCGAGATCGAGCCAGATGCGGTCGCGCACGCCGAGGATCGCGCCGTCGCGCGTGGCCGCGAGCGAGATCGCGTGGACCTGATGGCGCGCGTGCGCGGCGCCCGACATGTGCTCGCGCCGGCTCTCGATCCACTTGATCGGCCGGCCGAGCGCCAGCGCGACGATCGGCACCAGCGCGTCCTCGGGGTAGCCGGACGCTTTCGTCCCGAAGCCGCCGCCGAGATCCGGGGCGATCACCCGGATCTTGTGGGGGGGAAGCCCGAGCGCCGTCATGAGCCCCTGCTGGACGAAGTGCGAAACCTGGGTCGAGTTCCAGGTCGTGAGCGTCCCGTCCCGCCGGTCCCACGCCGCGACGACGCCGCGGCATTCGAGCGGCATGCCGACGTAGCGCTGGACATGGAACGTCTCGCTCACGACGGCGTCGGCCCGGGCGAACGCGCGGTCGGCGTCGCCGATCGAATGCGTGAAGCCGACGCCGACGTTGGTCCCCCACTCCGGATGGACGAGCGGGCTCCCGGCATCGGCGGCGTGGAGCATATCCACGACCGGCGGGAGCGGCTCCCAGTCCACCTCGATCAGCTCGACGGCGTCCTCGGCGCGCTCGGGGCTGTCGGCCACGACCATCGCGACGATCTCGCCGACGTGGCGCGCGCGCTCGCGGCAGAGGGCCCACTGGGGCGCCTGGCGCACCTCGAACTTGACGACCGCCGCGAGCCCGGGCGGTGCGGCGCCGAAGAGCGGTAAGGGCTTCATCCAGCGCTCGACGGCGGCGAACGTGAGGACGCGCACCACACCGGGAGCGGCGGCCGCGGCGGCCGTGCGCATGCTCTTGATGACTGCGTGGGCGTGCGGGGAGCGCAGAAAGGCCGCGTGGAGCATGCCCGGAATCGCCAGGTCGTCGACGAAGCGTCCCTCGCCCCGCAGGAACCGCGGGTCTTCCCGCCGCTTCACCGACGCACCGAAGTATTTCGCCCCCATGGCTCGTCCAGCCCGCGACTATACACCCGCTTTCCGGGCATGGAATCGTGCGTTATCCTCGCTTGCACATTCTCGATCCCGCAGGAGGCTTCCGATGGTGAGACGGTCGATCGTCCTGGTGGCTCTCGTCCTGGCCGCGCTCGTCGCGGTCACGTTGCCGGCGCAATCGCAGGCGCCGATCAAGATCGGCGTCATCGAGCCCCTCTCCGGCCCCGTCGCGGCCTCCGGTAATTACATCCGCATGGGCGCCGAGATCGCGCGTGACTGGATCAACGCGAAGGGCGGAGTCAACGGCCGGAAGGTCGACCTGCTCATCGAGGACAACAAGTCCGACCCCAAGGAGGCGGCGAGCGCCGCCGAGAAGCTGATCGTGCGCGACAAGGTTCCAGCCATCATGGGCGCCTGGGGCAGCTCGATGACGCTGGCGGCGATGCCCAAGCTCGAGGAGTACGGCGTCCCGATGGTGGTCGAGACCTCCAGCGCGGCGTCGATCACCAAGCGCGGCAATCCGTGGATCTTCCGCATCAGCCCGCCCTCGGAGATGGAGGCGCTCGGGCTCGAGCAGTACGTCGACCGGCTCGGCGTCAAGCGCGTCGATTTCCTGGCCGTCAACACCGACTGGGGCCGCGGCTCCATCACCGCGTTCGGCGACATGCTGAAGAAGAAGGGCGCGACGGTCGGCGCCGCCGAGTTCATGGAGCAGGCCGCGACCGACATGAACGCCCAGATCACCAAGATCAAGGCGACCGGCGGCGACACGCTCTTCCTCACGACGGCCGTCGAGCAGATCACCCTGGTGATGAAGCAGGCGCAGGAGCAGCGGCTCGGGCGCAAGATCGTCACCACCGGCGGCAGCTCGTCGCCGACCCAGCTCATCAAGCAGGCGGGCGCCGCCGCCGAGGGTAGCTATCACATCGTCTTCTTCATGCCCTGGTTCCCGGAGGCGATGCCCGACGGCCGGCTCGCGAAGGCGTTCGTGGACGAGTGGGCCAAGCGCGGCCATCCGTTCGAGGGACTGACCGAGGGGTTCCGCGGCCACGACGGGATCGCGACGATCGCCGAGGCGATCCGGGTCGCCGGCAAGGACGAGGCGGCGGCCGTCCGCGACGCCCTCTGGAAGGTGAGCCTCATGGGGGTCAACGGCCCGATCAAGTTCGAGAAGGACGGCCCCGCCGGCAAGGAGAGCGGCCAGAGCAAGCCCAGCATCTTCGTCGTCCAGATCCGCGACGGCAAGGTAGCGCTGCCCGACTTTCTCGCGAAGAAATAGCGCTCGCGGCGCGAATGGACCAGCTCCTACAGCATCTGGTGAACGGCCTGGTGCTCGGCGGGACGTACGCCCTGCTGGGCATCGGCCTCACCCTGATCTTCGGGCTCATGAACGTCGTGAACTTCGCCCACGGCGAGTTCTACACGCTCGGCGCGTACGTGGCGTTCGCCGCGCTCGGCTGGGCCGGCGTCGATTTCTTCGTGGCCGTGCTGGCGGCGATCGCCGCCGGCGCCGCGCTCGGCTGGGTCTGCGAGGTCACGCTGTTACGTCCGCTCCGAGGCGAATCGATCGACACGACGATGCTGGTGATGATCGGCGTCTGGATCGTGATGCAGAACGCCGAGCTGCTCGCCTGGGGCGGCGTCGCCAAGTCGATTCCCCATCCCTTCCCGACGGCGCCGCTGGTCCTGGGTCCGGTCGCGATTGCGCCGCTCCGGCTCTTCGTCCTCGTCCTCGCCGCCGCGCTCATCGCCGCCTCCTGGCTCCTCATCCAGAAAACCAAGCTCGGCCGCGCGATGCGGGCGACGTTCCAGGACCGCGATACCGCCGCGCTCATGGGCGTGGGCATCGGGCGCATCCACGCCGCGACGTTCGCCCTTGGCTCCGGGCTCGCGGCGGCCGCGGGGGCGCTGCTGGGCCCGGTGTTCCTGGCCTATCCGTCGATGGGCGATCTGGCGTCGTTGAAGGCGTTCTGCGTCGTCATCCTCGGCGGCCTCGGCAACCTTCCGGGCGCGACGCTCGGCGGACTGCTGCTCGGCATCGCGGAGGAGCTCGGCGCCGGCTACATCTCGTCCGGCTACCGCGACGCCGTCGGCTTCGTCATCATCATTCTCGTGCTCCTCTTCAGGCCCTCCGGCCTCTTCGCGCGTCAAGAACGGATCGCATGACGCGGATCGGGCGCTGGCTCCCGGCGCTCGTCGCGCTCACGCTTCCGCTCTGGCTCAGCACGTATCACCTCCACGTCGCCATCATGGCCGGGATCTTCGGTGTGCTCGCGCTGTCGCTGAACCTGCTGCTCGGCTACACCGGTCAGCTCTCGCTCGGTCACGCGGCGTTCTTCGGGATCGGCGCCTACACCTCGGCCCTGCTGACCCTGAGGCTCGAGTGGTCGTTCTGGCCGGCGCTGGCGGCGGCGATGGCGCTGGCGGGCGCGGCGGGCTGGTTCGTCGGGCGCCTGTCGCTGAAGCTCCGCGGCGCCTATTTCGTCCTGGTCACGATCAGCTTCGCGGGCGTCATTTCTCTGGTCAGCGTCAACTGGATCGAGCTGACGAACGGCCCGCTCGGGCTTCCGGGCGTGCCGGCGCCCGAGCTCGGGCCATGGTCGCTTCGCACCAAGAGCGCCTACTACTATCTGGTCCTCGCCGCGGTCGCGCTCTGCTATGCCGTGTGCCGGCGCCTCGTCAACTCGCGGATCGGCCGCGCCTTCGTGGCGCTTCGCGAGAACGAGCCGCTGGCCGAGTCGGTCGGCGTCGAGGTGACCCATTACCTGGTCGTCGCCGCGGTGGTCAGCGCCGCGATGGCCGGACTCGGCGGAAGCCTCTATGCCCACTACACGCGGTTCGTCAGTCCCGAGGTCTTCCTGTTCACCTACACCGTGACGATGGTCATCATGGTCGTCGCCGGCGGCAAGGGCACGCTCGCCGGCCCGCTGGTGGGCGCGGTGCTCTTCACGGTGCTGCCCGAGACCCTGCGCGCGGTCGCCTCCTGGCAATGGCAGATGCTCGCGTACGGCTTGCTGCTCGTCCTGCTGCTGTTCTTTTTGCCGCGGGGCATCGTGCCTCAAATCAGCGCCTATATCGCGGGCCGGCCTCGGTCCGATCCGGGCGCACGGGCCCCGTCGCCATAATGCTCGCGGTCCGCGACCTCGCGGTTCGTTTCGGCGGCGTCGCCGCGCTCGACGGCGTGTCATTCGCCGTGCGGCCTGGCTCGATCACGAGCGTCATCGGGCCGAACGGCGCCGGCAAGACGACCGCGTTCAACGCGATCACCGGCTACCTCCGCCCCACCGGCGGCCGCGTCACCTACGACGGCGCTCCGTTGACCGGGCTCCGCCCCGCGGCGATCGCGCGACGCGGGGTCGTGCGGACATTCCAGCGCACGAGCGTCTTCCCGTCGCTCAGCGTCGCGGACAACGTGATGATCGGCCTCCACCTGCGCGGCACCGCGGGGCTCCTGGCGGTGCTCGCCGGCCGGCGGCGGCTGGCCGGCGAGGAATCCCGCCTCGCCGCCGACGCTGCCGCGCTCATCGAGTTCGTCGGCTTGGGCCACCGCCGGCGCGAGACCGCGAGCGGTCTTTCTTACGGCGAGCAGCGGCTGGTGGAGCTGGCCGTGGCGCTCGCCGCCCGGCCGCGCGTGCTGCTGCTCGACGAGCCGGGCGCGGGCATGTCGGCCGCCGAGAAGGTCGGCGTGAGCCGTCTCATCCGCAAGATTCGTGAGCAAGACGTCACGGTCCTCCTGGTCGAGCACGACATGCGCATGGTGATGGGCATCTCCGACACCGTGATCGTGCTGAACGGGGGCCGCGTGATCGCCGAAGGGGCGCCCGCGGAGATCCAGGCGCACCCAGACGTAATCCGCGCCTATCTCGGAACCGCGCGTGGCCCGGCCTGAGCCACCGGCGCTGCTCCGCCTCGAAAATCTGCACGCCGCTTACGGTCCGATCGCCGCCCTGCGCGGGCTCGATCTCGTCGTGGGCCCGGGCGAGCTCGTGTGTCTGATCGGGGCCAACGGCGCCGGGAAGAGCTCGACGCTTCGCGCGATCTCGGGCCTGCTGCCGCCGGCGCAGGGACGCATCGTGTTCGACGGGCGCGAGATCCAAGGCGAAGGGCCGGCGACCATCCTCAAGGCCGGCATCGCCCACTGCCCGGAGGGGCGTCGCGTGTTCCCCTACCTCACCGTCGAGGAGAACCTGGCGATGGGGGCGTACGTGCGGCGCGACCGGAGCGCGATCGCCGCCGACGTGGACGAGGTCTGCCGACACTTCCCCATTCTGGCCGAGCGGCGGCGGCAGATGGCCGGCACGCTCTCGGGCGGCGAGCAGCAGATGCTCGCCATCGCCCGCGCGCTGATGGCGCGGCCGCGCCTCATCCTGTTCGACGAGCCATCGCTCGGGCTCGCGCCGACCATGGTCGAGACGACGTTCGCGATCATCGCGGACATCCGGCGGCGCGGGACGACCGTGCTCATGGTCGAGCAGAACGCGTACGCGGCGCTCCGCATGGCCGACCGCGCCTACGTGATGGAGACGGGGCGCATCGTGCTCGAGGGCGCAGCCCGGGACCTGCTCAACGACGATCACGTCCGACGCGCGTATCTCGGGGGCTAGCGGGCAGCTTGGTCGTAGACGTATCGGCCCAGTACATCACTGCGCCGAGTTCTTGGCAGCACTATGCTGGCATCATCACCTATGTGTGAAACCAGCGCGTCCATGACATCCCCGGTGGCGGGGACCGCGCTCGTCGCGAGCGAGCCGCCGCCGCCCACCCACAGGCCCCCGCGCCTTCTCGACCGGGTTCGCGACGCCGTCCGTGCCCGTCACTATAGCCGGCGGACCGAAAAGGCCTACGTCGCCTGGATACGGCGCTACATCCTCTTCCACGGGAAGCGTCATCCCTCCGAGATGGGCGCCCCTGAGCTCACGCGGTATCTGAGCGCGCTGGCCGTCGAGGGGAACGTCGCCGCGTCCACCCAGAATCAGGCGTTGAGCGCCCTGCTCTTCCTCTATCGCGAGGTTCTTGAGCAGGAGGTGCCCTGGCTCGACGACGTCGTGCGGGCCAGGAGGCCAGCTCGACTGCCAGTCGTGCTCACCCGCGACGAGGTGCGGGCGGTTCTCCGTCAGCTCCGCGGCACTCCCCGCCTCATGGCCATCCTGCTGTATGGCTCCGGCCTGCGTCTTCTGGAGTGCGCTCGGCTCCGGGTACAGGACATCGATTTCGGGCGGCATCAGATCATTGTCCGCGCCGGCAAGGGCGACAAGGACCGGATCACGACGCTCCCGACCATCATCAGCGCCGAGTTGGCCCGGCATCTAGAAGCGGTCAAAAAGCAGCACGACCTCGATCTCCGGCATGGCGCCGGCTGGGTCGAGCTTCCGTGGGCGCTAGCCCGAAAATACCCGAACGCCGGCCGCGAGTGGGCCTGGCAGTGGGTGTTTCCGGCTACTCGCTTCTACCTCGACCGAGCGACCGGCCAGCGCCGTCGCCATCACCTTCACGAGTCCGTCGTGCAGCGCGCCGTCAAGGACGCCGTGCGCCACGCGGGAATCCCCAAGCGCGCGACATGTCACACGCTGCGCCACTCCTTCGCCACCCACCTGCTCGAGGACGACCGCGATATCCGAACAGTCCAAGAGCTCCTCGGTCACCGCGACGTCAGCACGACCATGATCTACACCCACGTCTTGAACCGCGGGCCCGCTGGCGTCCGGAGCCCAGCGGACCGGATGGACCTGTGACCGCTCGAGTTGCCCGACTGCGGCCTTCGCAATGTCCGGTGTATATCCCCGGTCTGCGTAGCGAGGCTCAAGCCCCGGCCGCCGCGATGTCCAACTATTGCTCGCACCGGACCTTTCGTGGCTTCCACGACGCTCCACCGGCCGTGCTAGCTTGCGGCGAGCCGTCAGGTCGGTCTCGATACGCGGTTCAAGCGACTAATAGTTAGATGGAAGCGAACATGCGCACGGAGTCCGGGAGATTGAGGCCTCGAGCACGAGTACATTACGTTGTCCTGGGCTTGCTTGTTGCGGGCGGCCAGGCGACGCTCCTGGCCCTGCTGACGGTAGGGCAGATCGCTCAGTTCGAGCGCGCTGACGCTGGACCCCATGTGCCGAACGTCATCGACGCGCTTGTAGCGGTGCTGAGCGCGCCGGTCTTTCTGTTCTTCCGGCCAGAGTGGACTTTCTGGCTGCGGCCCTATCTCGGCAACGACATCTGGATCATCGGGCTCCTGGTGGCCATGAACGCCCTTTCGTGGGGCGTAGTCATTGCGGGGTTGATCTGGTTGTGGAGGCGGTCGTTGGCCCGGCAACGCCTACTAGCAACAATCGGGGTCGTCGGCCTCGTATGTCTCATGGTCGTCCTGACGATCACAGGAGTCATCTACTGCCATAGGGACTTTGCGGGTGCCCTTCACTGCCATTCCTTCTCAACGCCAGCGCACGACCACTGAAGTGAGCTTTCCCGTGGAGGCGCTGCTCCATCTAACTTCCGCATGCAGCCGCCGGTCCGCTACGCGGCCCGCGGCTGATACGGCGCGTTATGCCGACTGAACGCCGCTTGAAGGCACGTACCCGTCTACTTCTCGGCCTGAACGTCATGCTGTTGGCTGGATGTGTCGGGTCGGAGGTCGCTCGCACGACATCACCATCGGGCAAAGTCGATGCTGTGCTCGTGGAGTCAAGCGGTGGCGCCACAACGTCATTTGGCTACGCGGTTTTCGTGGTACCGGCCGGAAGGTCAACGTGGCTATACAAGAAAGTGGCGTCTTTCTACGATGCCGCTCGCAGTGAACAGGCCTATGGCGTGAACCTGAGATGGGCTGGACCGGCAAACCTCACTCTCGAGTATTTGACCGCCGAACGAGCCGATCTTCTGCTGTCGAACGTCTCGGTGGCCGGCGAGCAGGTCCAAGTAAGCCTTCGAAGTGGCGTGACCGACCCCAAGGCGCCGCCCGGTGGGATGCCCTATAACCTCGAAGGACGCCCCATGACAAATGATTCGCTTCTAGCCGACGAGCGGCATAACAGGCCGTTAGAGCGGACCGGCTCCGCCGGCCGCTCAACGCCTAGTCGTTCGGCGAACTTGTAGGCGGAAGATGGAAATCGTCATGACGCGAAGCGCTGAGCGAACGTCCATGACGCATGTGCGGCGGGACGATGGCGTAACGCTTGAGCTCGCCAGCCATGCGCCCCTCCACAGGCTTCCCCACGACTTGGCGCACTTCGTTGTCGAGCGCGCCCTGGGGCTCACCTCGGGGTTCTGGGGCTCTATCGCCGATGGTGCTGTCTTCGGAGGCATGAAGGTTATTCCCCGCCGGCGGGCAGGTCGCGTAGAGGAGCGCTCCCGGCAGGTGATGAAACACGCCTCGCCGCGGATTACGGAGGCGGAGGCAGTCGTGGGTACTGTAGTGGGGATCTACCAGCGACGGCTCGATCGCGACTGGGCTGCGGCCCGGGCTCTGCTCAGCGGAACGTGGAGGCCCGCTTGCCCATCACGCAAGCTCCCCACCCAGTCGGAGGTGCGTCGCATATGTCAGGCGCTCTCGAACGCGGAGACTCGTTGGCTCAACCTCGCAATTGGTGAAAGCGTCACACTGCTTTGGCGTGGGCAGGAGGCCAGTGCCGGCCGCGCCGAGCCGCGGGCGAGGCAGCGTCGCCGAACATCAGCATTCAGCCGACGCGCTGACGCGCGCGGCTGATGCTGCGCGTTGGGCAGACGAGTATCCATGAGGAGGCCAGGGTCTCGCGGCGGCATCACGGGCCACTTCCGTAGTGAAGCGAGGATCATGGTCGGCTTTGTCGTTGTTCTCGTGGCGGCTGGGCTACTTCTAGGCTTGCTCGCCCCACGCATCAGACAATATTTCGCCGTGGATCGATGCCTTGATGCCGGTGGTTCATACAACTACCGTACCCGCTCTTGTGAGGGCGCGCGGCCCGGTGGTTAAGTCATGTGTTCGAGCCCGTCGATGCATGCCCAACAAGCCGCTAGAGCGGGCCGGCTCAACCGCTTGGGGCGAAGCCCAGCGCTGGGTGGCCGGCCGCTCAGCGTCGATCCGTTATGCGTACATGCTCCAGTGTATCGGTTTTGATCCAGTTGGATCAGACGGCCGATGGCGATAGCATCCCGTCGTGCAAGTTCGTTACTACATCGATCCGGAGACGGAGCAGCCACACTTCTATCGCCACGGTGTAGCAGAGTCGGAAGTCGAAGACGTGATTCGTCGACCCATGGAGGATCGACCAGGACGAGAGGAATCGCGAGTCGCACTGGGTCGAACGCGGGCCGGACGGTACCTGCGCGTGATCTACGTACCTGACCCGACGCGGGATTCGTCTTCGTAGTCACCGCGTACCAGCTTGGGCCCAAGGCACTGAGGGCGCTTCGGCGTCGGCGGAGGAGACGACAATGAGGCAAGCGAAATATCCCACTGGCTGGGACGAAGAGCGCGTGCGCCGTGTTCTGGAGCATTACGAGGCGCAGTCCGATGAAGAAGCGGTAGCGGAAGATGAAGCTGCCTACGAGGCGACGACGCACACTGCGATGAACGTGCCGGTCGAGCTCGTGCCGACGGTGCGTGAGCTGATTGCAAAGCGGCGGACTGGCTGAGGTGCCTCCGTCTGGAACGCATAACAACATCGTCGAGCGGACCGGCCCAGAGCGGCCGGCCGCTCACGATGGTCGTTATGCGGCAGGGACGGGTGAGCGAGCGGAGATGATCCGTGACAGCTCTCGGCGCGAGGTGCCAAGGGTCAGCAGCGACCTGACCAGCAGGTCCAGGGACACCGAGGGATCGCCGGCCTCCATCTTCGCGATGCGCGACTGGCTCGATTGGAGGCGATTGGCGAGGTCTGCCTGCGTGAGACTCCGGCGCCGGCGCCGTTCACGCAGGCCTATGGCCAATCGCGCCTTGAGGTCGATATATGCTGCTTCTTCGGCGCTGAGGCGCAGAAATTCCTGGGCATTCCCAAATTTCCAGCCCTTCGCTTCCAAGCGTCGTTGCTTCGCATCACGCATGGTCGTACTCCCTCAGCCTGCGAGTGCACGCGTCAATGACGGTCTTCGGCGTGGCGCGTGTCTTCTTGGCGAAGACCTCCAAAATCACCACAGCGTCGGGGTCCAGGCGGTACACGATTCTCCAGTCCGCCTCCGCGTCGCGCACTCGCAGTTCATGACAACGGGGACCCACAACCGGCATCGGCCTCGACTGCGGCATGCCCACCGCCTGCCCCTTCTGCAACAGGCGCAGCAGATAACCGGCCTCCATCCTGGCCGCCCGGGAAAAGGGCGGGGTCTTGATCTCTCCGTGAAGCCAGGCGAGCGGCTTGTCGCTCGGGCTCACGGTGACAATCCTATGTCAAATCCGACATGTAGTCAAATGGTGGCGTCGATTGCTCCGCATAACCCCGGCATGCAGCCGACGGCCTCCGGCCGCGGCTGATGCCGACGTTAGGCCGGCCGGATGACGATACGTGAATACCTTCGACGCCAAAAGCGAAGATACGCTGCGGTGGTGCACCTGGGGGCGCTCATCTTCATCGGTGGAGCGATTGCCGGGGCTTCGGGGAGCTGGTTGCTTGCTCTTGCCCTCGTGGCTTTCATTGTGTGCGGGTTAGGCGGACTCCTTTGGGGGCTATGTGTCCGTTGCCCTCATTGTAGAGGTAGACTTGGGTCAGTTCTTGGTCCTGTCGGTAGCCCGTACTCAATTCCGGCCAGTTTGCGATTCTGTCCCTTCTGCGCGGTCGAGCTTGACTCACCATATCCAGACAAGCGAGCGTCCTAACTTGCGTGTGAAGCCGACGGCGCTTCGCGCCGCAGCTTATCCGCGGCGTTAGCCACCATGGAGATGGTGGGAGCCGCATTCAAGGGTCTCCTTTCAATTTTGGCTCTTGCTATTGACGGCTGCATACTCGTATGGGTGCTCTACAACGAGATGGTTGAGCGCTTGCCGGAGTACCACGACCGCCGCTGGTTGGCACGTTCGGCATAGCGCCTGCCATGATTCTTGTGGGCCTGCATTGGGGGCGCCAGGTGCTCTCTTATTTCCGGAGGCGTGATGTCTAACTCGGAAGCTATGCGTACACTGATCGCCGTGGTTCTCCTATTCATACCCGCACTGACCAACGCTGGCGACGCGGTTTGGCTCGGTCCTGACAGGAAGCAGTGGCCTGATACCGAGTTTCGGAAAACTAAGAACGACTTCGCGGCGATGCTCCTGGTGACACCCGATATCGATTGGGAGCGGAAGTGGAATACCCCCCCGGACACGATTCCACGCTTCCGCGAAGCCAAGACTGTGAAGGTTGGACAAGAGCTCGTCATACTCACGTTCTTCGTCAATCCAAAGACCGACGAAAACAAGAGAGCCCATGTCAGGTGCAGCATCAAGGTTAGTAGGCCAAACAATACTGTGTCGGTGAATCAGCGAGGTATCTCCTGTCTGGAAGGCGAGCTAAAGGGAGGTCCAAACAACATTCGTCTGGCTCCTGCAGTCATCAAGTTTGTCGGCGAGAAGACCGACCCGCTCGGCGAGTGGGTAGTTGATGTGGAGGTCGAGGATGTGCTTCGAAACACGAAGCTTCCGCTCAGATCCCGCTTCACACTCTCGGGGAGTGGCTAACCCCGCGTTCGACCGGACCGCCCGCAAGCGCAGCTTGCGGGTACCCTCCTCGCTTCGCTCGTCGGCGTCCGGTCAACGCGAACGTTAGCCAGACAGCGATGCGTTCTACCTCCGCCGGGGGGATTGAGGTTGCAACAGCAAACAGAGTTGATGACGAGCTGGTCGCCGCCTTCAACCGTTTGGTACCGCAACTGTCGCGAAGTGCCGCCGTGCCGACACCGGACCTGATTCGCGAGATTGTCGAGGCCCAGGCCAGCGTGGTGCTGGTAGCGCGAGACCGCCGGGACGCTGGGCGAATCGTCGGTATGCTCACACTTGTCGTCTTCAGAATCCCGACAGGTGTGCGGGCCTGGATCGAGGACGTGGTGGTGGACGAGGCGGTCAGAGGGCGTGGTGTGGGCGCAGCCCTGAGCCAGGAGGCAGTCCGTCGTGCAGTTGGGTTGGGCGCTCGGACTGTTGAGCTTACGTCCAGGCCCTCGCGGGAGGCGGCGAACCGACTCTATCAGAGGCTGGGATTTGTCCGACGCGATAGCAATGTGTACCGCTATACCCCGTGACGGTTGAGCAACCGGGAAGATAGGTGACAGAGTTAACCGGGAACATGGGTGACACTTGCTGAAACTGAAGTGGGTGGTGTGCCCGATTGCGCTGTGCGGCCAGCTCGAGGCCGAGTCTGCGTGATGACGCATCGCGCGCAGGCCCGTAGAGCGAGGATGAGGAGCGCGGCCATACCGTAGCTCCCCCCCGAAATCGGATCGGGCGCCCTCACGCGCGGATGACGTAGTCGCGTTCATCGACGCGGGCGAGGAGGACGTTGCAGAAATAGATGGACCAGATCCCATCATCGACTTCCTCGAGGCCGACGACCTGTTGCTTGAGCGAGTTCGCGATGAAAAGCAGGCGCTTTTTGAACCGGATCGTCCCCGCGTTCGTCACCCGCTTGGGAATGTAATGGCCCGGGTACTCGAGCGGAGGGACGCTCCCGGTGTACGGGCGGGGTGAGGGGTGGTACAGCGAGGCTGGCGTCTGGCCGCCGAGAAATTGGTGGGGGCGCTCGTCGTTGTAGAGGACGCGGAACCGATTGAAGGCGCGTTGCTGGGCGGTCACGTGACTCTGAGGTGGGCGCGCGGTTGCGGCCTTGAGGGTCCGATGCATCCGTTCGTGGGCGCCGTTTTGCTGGGGACTGGCGGGCAGGATTCGCTGGTGCTGAATACCGAGGCGCAGCCACCACACGTTGAGTTGCGAGAGACCGTGGATGCCGGTGGTGGCAAACGGCACGCCGTTGTCGGTCCGAATGGCGCGCGGCAGGCCGTACTCGCGAAAGAGGCGATCGAAGATGGGGCGGACGCCTTGGCCCTTGGTTGAGAGCAGGCCGTGACAGCCGAGCAGATAGCGCGTGTGCTGATCGGCAACCGTCAGCGGGTAGCAGTAGATGCCATCGCGGGTCCGGAAGTGGCCCTTGAAGTCCGCGGTCCAGAGGTCATTGGGCCGTTCCGTCGTCGGGGGCACGACCCCGGGGTGGGTGTAGTGACGCCGGCGGCGACGCTGCTTGACCAACCCGCGTCGGGCCAGGAGGTCGCCGGCGGTGCTCGTGGCCGGGATGTCCAACGCGGGGTGGCGCCGCTTCAACCAGTGCAGGATCTTCTCGGGGCCCCAGCTGGGATGCTGTCGTCGCCCGGCGCAGATCGCCGCCGCGACGTCCGCCGAAATTCGATGCGGGCAATGGTGCGGCGCCCGGCTCCGCTCGCGCAGCCCGTCCGGACCCTCATGCTCGTAGCGCTCGACCCACTTGTAGCCGGTCTTACAGCTGACGCCGTAGCGTTCGCACAGCTCCACCATCGAGTACAGGTCACGCTCCCAGTCCGTGACGAACCGTAAGCGTTCCTTCATGGCGCCGTCTCCGTCCAAGGCATACCCACCTCCCGGTGAGCAGCCTATGCGGTGTCACCCATGTTCCCGGTTAGGTGTGTTACCTATGTACCCGGTTGGTACCCTGGGCCGCCTAACTTCCGGTTCCAGGCGACGGTGGGCGAGTGACCGTCTGCGGAGACCGTCGCGACACCCACCACGCCTGAGCCGGGGCGTTTATCCGCCTATGCGGTGGAGTTGACCTGGCCTGAGCGCGTGGAGGGCGTCGAGGATTGCCGGGACGAGCGGCTGGAGGTGTACCATGCGGTGGGAAGGCGCGCGGACAAGTAGCACGCCATCCATCGTAACGAGCGCGTCGTACTCGCCGCCCATAGCCGTAGAAGCTCGCCGTTTGTGATGCCTACCCAGCCTCGGCCGGCCACGGTATCGACACTGTGGCCTTGGAGGGTGGCGGCGAGGTCTAGCGGCAGCTGCTCGTCAAGAGGAACGCGCACCAACCAGCAGCGTAGCGCGCGCGAGGTCGAGCACCGCGATCGCTATGAAGTTTGTCGTCAGGAACTCCCTATCCCGAAATGCTGGACACGAGGAAGACCTGATCGCGTGGAGGCGCCTAACGGCCGGGGAGAGCGTTGCTTGGAAACAAGGAGAGTTGACGATGGCTCCAGTCACCGTACGTTACATAGTCGATGATGTGGATGCGGCAATCGCCTTCTACACCCAGCGTCTCGGTTTCGGAGTTGAGCTCCGGCCCGCCCCCGGCTTCGCAATCGTCTCGCGAGGCGACCTCCGCCTCCTGCTGAACGCGCCCATCGGTCCCGGGGGCGCCGCCCAGCCCATTCCCGACGGTCGCAAGCCCGAGCCAGGCGGCTGGAACCGCATACAACTCCAGGTCGCCGACCTCGCGAGTGAAGTCGAGACGCTTCGCAAGGCGGGAGTCCATTTCCGCAACGACATTGTCACCGGCATGGGCGGAAGGCAGATCCTGCTCGACGACCCGGCAGGTAATCCCATCGAACTGTTTGAACCCCCTCGTCAGTGATGTACTGGCAACGTGGCTCGCGGAAGAGACCGTATAGGTATGGCCAGACATCGTACGACTCGTTCTAGCGGGAACCCTCGCCTACCAAGAGCACTCGCTCTCCATTGCATCTGAAGCGGTGCGGAGAGGCGATTGACTAGCCGGTCGCGAATGACGACGTGCGTTTGCGTTTTCGTCCTTGGCCTCGGAGCCTGCACGCCCGAGAGAGGTGGTCCCATGCACGGCGTCCAACATATCAGCGTTTACATCGCCCGCAGGCCGGCCGAGGTCTACGAGTTCGCCTCCGACCCGAGGAACCTGCCGCGCTGGGCCGCAGGGCTGGCGCGCTCCGAGGTCAGGAGGGACGGCGATGAGTGGATCGCGGACGCCCCGTTCGGCAAGGTCAGGGTGAGATTCGTACAGCGGAACTCTTTCGGCGTCATGGATCATGACGTCAAGCTAGAGTCGGGCGTTATCATCCACAACCCCATGCGGGTCGGTTTCAATGGAGAGGGCAGCGAGTTCGTGTTTACGCTGATCCGCCAGTCGGGGATGTCCGACGGGCAGTTTGCCAAGGACAAGGCCGCGGTCGAGAACGACCTGAAGACGCTGAAAGACCTGCTGGAGCGCAAATGGAGCTCTTAGGCACCCTTTTCAATCGCACTGATACCAGGGGGGAGGGCGCGATGCCGCCTAACATCACGTTCGACGGGCATGATAAGGTCGACGCTCGTCCTATCCAGGCACGGCCCAGGTAAACGGTATTCAAACGGAGGATACGCGATGACGATGAAACTCGTTGCACCACTCGTAGCCCTAACCATCGGCTGTCTTGGAGCATCCCCGGCTTGGGCCCAGGCGGCTGCTCACACCATGGTCAGCCCAGCTGATCTGAAGTGGGCGGATGTCCCATCCCTACCGCCAGGGGCGAAGATCGCCGTCATCGAAGGACCGCCGACCGAGGCGGTCCCGTTCACGTTTCGGCTGAAGTTTCCGGCCAACTACAAGATCCCTGCTCATTGGCACCCTGCGATCGAGCACGTCACGGTGATTTCCGGCACGCTTAATTTCGGCCTCGGCGACAAACTTGATGAGGCGAAGGGCAAACCCCTGTCGGCTGGAAGCGTCGCCATCATGCAGCCAAAGACGAACCACTTCGGCTGGACGAAGGACGAGACGATCGTTCAGGTGCACGGTGTAGGACCTTGGGGTGTCACCTACGTCAATCCAGCGGACGATCCGCGGAAGAAATAGCCGCCGTCGAACATCCGCATGCAGCCGGCGGCGCGCCGGCCATCGTGGGCGTTATGCGCCTACGAGGACACTCCCAGCTCGTGCCGCATCGAGACGCGGAATCTAGAGCAGGTAACGTCGGAGCTGGTGGGCGGGCGTCAGATAGCGGCTGGCGATCAGGCGGACGAAGAAGAGCGAGGCGAGCGCGGTGGCGGCGGCCTGCATGAACACCACGACGATCTGGTAGCGGATGGCCAGGAGCGGCGAGGATCCGGCGAGGATCTGGCCCGTCATCATCCCCGGAAGCTGCACGAGCCCGACCGTCATCATCCCGTTGACGACGGGAATCATCGCCGCGCGCAGCGCCGAGCGGACCAGCGGCTGCATGGCCTCGCGGCCGGAGAAGCCGAGGGCCAGGCGCGTCTCGACCTCGGCGGCGCGGACGCGAAGCTCCCCCTGGAGCCGGTCGCCCCCGAGGGCAGCGCTGGTCATCGAGCTGCCGAGGATCATCCCGGCGATCGGGATGATGTACTGCGGCTCGTACCACGGACGCACCTGCACGACCGCGCCGATCACGTAGGCCAGCGTCACGCCCGTCGAGACGAAGAGGGCAACGGCGGCGATCCCGTAGCCCCCGGGAATCGGCTTCGGGAGGCGTGACACCGCCGCGTGCGTGGCCACGGCCGTCATCACGACGAGGATGAGCCCCACCCAGTACCAGCGCGCGGCAGCGAAGACCGCGGCGAGGATGAGGCCGACCCCGTAGAGCTGCACGATCGTCCGGATGGAGCCGAGCAGGAGATCGCGCTCCAGGCCAAGCGCCTGTCGGATCGAGACGATCGCGACCGCGGCCACCAGCAGCAGCGCCAGAGCGAGCTGCGGAAGCGAGAGGTCGATGACGGCCGCGCTCATGAGGCGTCGCCGGCACCGGCGGCGCGCTCGCCGGCCAGGAAGGCTTGCAGGCGGACATCGAGGTCGCCGACACGCTCGTACGCCTGCATCTCGCCCTTCACCAGGTACAACAGCATGCCCCCGAGTCGGCGGACGAGCTCCGGCTGATGCGTCACCGCGACGATGCTGAGGCCGCGCGCCTCGCGCAGTCGCGAGACGGTCTCCACCACTAGGGCGGCGTTGGGCGGATCGAGCGCGGACGTGGGCTCGTCCAGGAGGAGCGCGCGCGGGTCGCCGAGCAAGGCCCGCGCGATCGTCACCCGCTGCTTCTCGCCGCCGGACAGGGTGACGGCGTCGCGCTCGAGCAGCTCGCCCTCGAGTCCCACGTCGGCCAGAGCCTGGCCCAGGCGCGCCTCGGACAGATCGCCGTCCACGTCAGCGGGCCGGACGCGGAGGTTGTCGCGCACCGTGCCCTCGAAAACCACCGGCGTCTGCATGACGAGCGCCGCGCCCCGCCGGAGCCGGCGGGGATCGAGGGCCCGGATGTCGCGGCCGTCGAAGTGAACCGTTCCGGCCGTCGGCTCCTCGAGACGGTTCAGACAACGCAGCAAGCTCGACTTCCCCGACCCCGACGGGCCCACGAGCGTGAGCGCGTGTCCACGCTCGACCGTAAAGGAAACGTCCTTCAGGATCGGGGCCACCCGCTGCCCGCGACGTTCCGGATAGGCGAGCGAAAGACGCTCGACCTCGAAGATGGGATCGTTCATGTCGTGACCCGGTCTCGGCCCGTCAGCCGGTGATCGCCACGCCGATCAGCCTGCCGACGCCGAACGTCAGGCCCGCCGCCGCGAGTCCCAGCAGGAGCTGACGGCCGCCCGACCGCCACACCGGTTTGCCGGTAAAGATCGTGATCGCGGCTCCGATCCCGAAGAGCGCGAGCCCACTGACGACGACGCTCGACGCCACCGCGAGGTTTCCGCGCATGACCATGAACGGGATGATCGGCACCACGGCGCCGATCGCGAACAGGACGAATGACGCGACCGCCGCTTCCCACGCCGAGCCGCCGAGGTCTTTCGGATCGATGCCCAGCTCCTCACGGGCCAACGCATCGATCGCGGTCGCTCGGTCCGCGAGCAGGCGCCGGGCCATCGTGTCCGCCTCACTCGGACTCAACCCCTTGGCCTCGTAGATCAGCTTCAGCTCCTCGCCTTCGCCCTCGGGATCCTCACGCAGCTCGCTCGACTCGATCCGGATCTCACGCTCGGCGAGCTCGCGCGCGCTCGTCACCGACACCCACTCGCCCAGGGCCATCGAGCCCGCGCCCGCCAGGAGACCCGCCAGGCCGGTGACGAGAATACCGTGGCTGTCGACCGCGGCGCCGGCCACGCCCATGACGAGGCTGAGGTTCGAGCACAACCCATCGTTGGCGCCCAGCACCGCCGCCCGCAGCGCATTCCCGCCGACCGAGCGATGCCGACCCTCGAGTCGCCCCAGGAAACTGCCCTCGAGGCCGCGCGGCTGGCTCGTCACGAGCTGCCTGAGCACTTTCGCGTGCCATCGCTCGTGAGCCGGCATCCGGGTATCCGCGGTTTCGGGCTGCTTCGCGTAGGCGTTCTGGTCCACTTCCTCCTTCGCGGCAATGGTGGGGAGGACGAGCTCTGGCCCGAATCGCCGCGCGATCCCTCCGAGCACTCGGCTTCGCCAGGACGGCCGCCGGCGCGGGACCGACGCACCGGCCTTGCGCAATCGATCCTCCCAGAACGCGATGTGGGCCTCCTCCATCGCGGCCAGGTTGGCGTACACCTTGGCGAGCCGGGGATCGGCTTCGGCCGCCGCCATCGCACGATACTCAGCGGCGCTGTCGACCTCGTCCTGCCAGTTCTCGAGGTATCGCGGAATCTCGTCGCGGTCGCCCATGAGGCGTCTCCTCTCAATCAGCCAGAACCCTCACGGAAGACTGTAACGGCGGATGAACCCCTTATCCAGGCCCGCCCCTGGCCCCGCGCGCCCGTATCGAACATTGGACATTTTCATGGATGAGCAGGTAACGGCGCGAGATCACGACGAAGTGGCCTCGGCGTGCTCGGGGGCGGTTGCGTAGAGGTTGCGTCCGGTCGCCTTCACGGGGCGGTTTCGAGAGCTGGCGGTAGCGATCGCGTTGTTGCCGACCTCCACGCTGATCTTGGACGGGGAAGTCGCTGTGTTCGATGAGCACCTCCTGTCCCGTCGCGACTGGCTGCGCCGTCCAGACCCCCGCGCCGTGGTGACGCCACCAATTTTCATCACCTTTGATTGTGCCCACGCCGATGGGCGAGACCTTCGACACTACCCGCTCGGGGCAAGACGCGAAGTCCTCGAGACCGTGCTCGCTGGCCAACGACTCCTCCTCGCGGCGCGCCGCCTTCCCGCCCACGGCCTGGAAGCCTGGGCGGAGGTCCAGCGGCGAGGCTACGAGGGGCTCGTCGCCAAGGACGAAGCCCCGCCTATCTGGGCGGCCGCACCCGGTCCTGGCTCAAGGTCAAGTGTCGCAATGGGGACGGGGCGAGAAGCGCGAACGGAGCAGCCCGCGCAGCCCTACCGCTGGTTTGTGGCGGGTGCCGCAGGGGTGGGCCCGAGCGCGCCGGGCGGCGGCGGCGTCATGACCATGCCGCTGCCTGGTGACGCAGGCGTCATGACCATGCCCGCGCCATGGGGTGTCGACTGCGCACGCCCGCTTCCCGATGGACCAGGGGTCATTTCCGGGGTGCTCGACGCAGGCACCGGGCCGGGTGCAGCAGGACTCGTACCGGGCGCGGCAGGCTTCGACGGCTGAGCGACAGGCCCCGGACTAGGTGGCGCAGCGGGTGCCGCCGCCGGGCTCGATTCCATCGACGAAGCCGGCGACGCAGCCGGACGCAGCGATGCTGGCTCGCGCGCGGCCTGCGCGACTCGCGTGGTCGGCGTTGGCGATACCACCACCACCTGATCGCTGGGACGGATCGGCAGGCTCACCGCGGCGATCAGCACCCCCGCCGCGAGCCAGACCCGGCGTCGGCGGCCGATCCGATTGCCAATGACCCGCATCACCGTGGCATCTCCTTCTACTTGGTGATCACTTTCCAGTTCGTGTCGCTGACCGTGTAGATGTCGCCCGTCGTGCTGGCCGGGCTGCAAATCGCGCAGTCAGGCATGATACTGAGCCCGTTCATCCGCCACAGGTAGTTCTGGCCTGTCGAATCGTTCCTCCACAAAAGGTCGGAGAGGCCGTCGCCGTCATAGTCCCCGGTGCCGACGATCTTCCAGCTCTGATCGGTCACGGTCGGGACGGGACCACTCGACAGGATGGACACGCCGTTCATCATCCAGATCGCGTTCAGGCCGGTCGCGATATTGCGCCAGACGATATCGGCTCTGCCATCGCCGTTGTAATCGCCAACGCCCGCCACACGCCAGTTGAGGTCTGTCAGCGTGAAGGGCGAGCCCGACGCCTTGATGCCGATCTGGCCGGTGTTCGGACCCGACAGCCAGACATAGGTCTGGCCGGTGGTCTGGTGCCACCAGAAGAGGTCGCTGAAGCCATCGCCGTCGAAGTCGCCGATGCCCACGATCCTCCAGTTCAGATCGCTCACCTGAAGGAGCGGGGCGGCTTCCCCGATCGTCGGGCCGTTCATCGTCCAGACATAGACGAGCCCCTGATTGGCGCCCGCGCCTTCGTAGCGCCAGACGATGTCCGCGCGCCCATCACGATCCACGTCGCCCACCGCTGCCACCTTCCAGTTGAGATCGGGTAGCGTTAACAGCGAGCCCTGAGTGTGGATGGTGTTGTTCTCGATCATCCACATGTAATTTTGCCCGGTGGTCGCGTGGCGGAAGAGGAGGTCGCTTCGCCCGTCGCCGTCGAAGTCGCCGGTTCCAACCAGTTGCCAGTCCCCGGGGACGGTGTAGACACTGCCGTGTGACTTGATGCTGCGGCCGTCCATGCGCCAGTCGTACACCTCCCCGGTCAGGTCGTGCCGCCACAGCACGTCGGACAGCCCGTCGCCGTCGAAGTCGGGTCCGTAGAAGGTGGGCCGGTAGCGCCAGTAGCCGGACTGCGTTATTGCCGATCGGATGCGGCCTCCTACCTGGCCCCAGGTGTTGGTGAAGGCCCTGTTCACGCCGCCGCGCGCCTCAGTGAGGATAACTTTGTCATTCACATCGACCCAGTTCCCGGCGACGACGTGGCCCACTTCCGCCGAGTCAATCCAGGATTCGCCGCCGTGCCCGCGCGTTGAAACGAAGAGCGAGGGCGAGGCGGCAGCGCTCGGCCGCTGCCAGCGGATGTTGTTGATCTTGTCGTTGCTGTGCACCGTCTGCCACGTCGTGCCGCCGTCCACCGAGAGGTACACGCCGCTCGTGGGCAGTGCGTACCCGGTCGCACTCTGGTGGAAGGTCGCCACCGCGACCAGATCCTCGTCAGCCGGAGCCACCGCGATGTTGCCGGTGCCCGCGATGTTCAGTCCGCTCACTGAAGTCCAGCTCGCGGCCGCGTTCGTGCTCTTGTAGAGTCCAGCGCTGGTCGAGAGATAAACGGTGTTCGAATTCGAAGGCGCGGGACGCACGTCATTCACGAAGGCATCGAGGGGCAGACCATTGTTCACGGAGCTCCACGTCACACCGCCATTGGTGCTCTTCACGAGCCTCGCGGCATTCGGACCCCGGAAGAACGCGTAGATCGTATCGCCGTTGTTCGAGTCCACGCGGAACTGCATGTTCTTGTCCACGAGGTTGTTGTTGACGAGCGGCAGCAGGCTCGCGTTACTCGACGACCAGTTGAGGCCCCCGTCGGTGCTCACGAAGAAGCCGTTGTTGTACGTGGAGACGTACACCTTGTTCGGCGTGGTCGAGGAAGCGATCAGGGTGCCGAAGATCGTATTCGCATCGATGCCGTTGCCCGACTGCGACCAGGTGTCGCCGGAGTTGGTGGTCCGGTAGACTGTTTCGCTGCTCGCGTACGCGAGTCCGTTCGAAGCGAGATTGACGTCGGAGGCGATGCCGGCGAGATACGGCCGGCCCAGCGAGCCGAGCTGGGTCCACGTCGCGCCGTCGTACTTCCACATCCCGGCAAAGGTCGCGACGTAGATGACGTTGTTGCAGCTCACCGTGGCGGTCGGATCGGGGATGAGGTTCCGAATGTGTTTCGGCGCCCCGACGACCTCCGTCCACCCGGAACCCGGCGAGGTGGACTTGTGGAGGCCCAGGCCGTCAATGGGCAGGTAGAATGCGTTGCAAGGCCCTCCGGTGAAAAACAGGCCGGTGAGGCTGCGCACGAACGGTGCCGCCACCGGCAGGCCGCTGTTCGCCGGCAGGTAGGAATTGACCCCGCCGTCGGCCGTCGTCGTCACCATGACGCCCATGCCCTGCACGACCGCGTAGTCGTTCGAGCCGACCGCGATAATATTGTTGTGGTTGTTGGGTCCGCTGGGCGCGGTTCCGTTGCCGCCCAGGTCGTTCGGCGCGACGCCGTTGCGCAGCGTCCAGGTGTTGCCCGTCGTCGCGTTGTTCGTGGTCCAGCGGCCGGTGAAGGTCGCGGCGTGGATGTTGACGCCGTCGGGCGTGCCGTCGATGGCGTTGAGCATGAGCCCCGCGCCCGCATTCGCCGGCCCGGAGACGAGCGACCATGTATCGGTCGCGGTATCGAGCTTGTACACCCCGCTCTGTGAACCGGAACAATACGTACCCGCGTAAATCACCCGCTGAGTCTCGGGCGTGTTGAAGATGGTTCTGAGCGTGCGAACGTCCGTGCAGGCGAGGCCGTTGTTCACCGGGGTCCAGAGGCCGCCCTGGTCCGTGGTTCTGAAGACGCCCCCCTCGGTGGCGATGTAGATGTGCGCGGAAGCGAGCGTCGCCGAAGAGCGCCCGATCGCCCGGATCCGGTAGTCCTTGATGCCGTTGCTCGCATCGGTCCAGCTCACGCCCGCATCCACGCTCTTCTTCACCCCGCCGCCGTAGACGCCAGCGAAGAGCGTCGCCGGGCTCGTGTTGAAACCGACAATACTGCGCACGTACGCGCCACTGCCGGGGCCGGGATCGAGCGGGAAGTACCAGTCCTGCGCGCCATGGACCGTGGTTGCGGCGAGCGCACCGGCGAGGGCAAAGACGAGCGTGCGGAAAACAAAAAGGGCGGTGCTGCGGCTCATGGCATCTCCTTCTCGATTCGAGCACCGTGAGCAGCTTTGAAATCCGCGCGAGACTATCACCCTAGGGCTGTAAACCCCAAGCTTTTCTCGCGGCAGGCGCCCGACTCGCCATCCCGGATCCCTGGCCCACCTCCGGCCCTGAGGCTACTGCAGGGGTTCCGGGAGCTCTCGGCACGTACTCTGGAACAACCGTCTCGCTCTACTGAGTCCGGCCGCGCATCGAGGCCGGCTGGCCGTTGATGCGCAGCTGGCGGTCGGGGCCGCGGCGCGGGTTACCGCTAATGCCGGGCTGGAACGGCGTCAGGGTACCGCCGTTGCGGCCGGGAATGGTCTGAGGCGATCCCCGCCGTCTCCACACTCTTTTCACACTCAATCGCCCCCCCGGAGATTCTGTGGAGGCTTCAGGGCGGCGACGGGCGTCGGCCTGCTTCCGGGGCTTGCGCGCCGCAGCCTGCGACACCCTGTCGCCACGTGGTGGTCGCCACGCAGCCTCGCGCTTTGCGGTTTTGTCCGCCATCAGGCCGTTTCCCCAAGGAGGCGTGGGAAGATCACCGCTGGCCGTCGATGACCGCCAACGTGGAACCGCCGAGAACTCATCGGCTCGGCTCCTGCCCGTTGGCGCCCACCGCCGACGCGACCGGAATGCAACCCGTGGCGACCCGTTGCTCGCGCCCTTGCCCGACACGGCGGGCTCCACGCGCCGCACGCGAGAGGCACAAGGCGGTTGCGCCTGGGTTGCGGGCGGCGCAGCGACCTGCCGCGATCTGCAACGTCGTGACCCGCATCATTGCGCGACGTAAGACACCGTATCCGACATTGGACATTTTCAGCGGCCGCCGGCTCGTCCACGATCCGAGGCATGGGCGACCCCCGTCACCTCCTCGGGCGCGCGGCGGAAGAAGCCGCGGCGCGCCTCCTCGAGCGTTCCGGCCTGCGCATCGTCGCGCGGAACGTCAAGCTCCGGCACGGTGAGATCGACCTCGTCTGCCGCGACCGCGACGTGTGGGTCTTCGTCGAGGTGAAGTGCCGGCAGGAACGCTGGGACGACGGGCCCGCCGCCGCCGTGTCGTGGTGGAAGCGCCGCCGGCTCATCCGCCTGGCCCAGCACTACCTCAAGTGGATGCGCGTCGCGGAAGCGCACTGCAGGTTCGACGTCGTCGCGGTCACTCCGCGCGGCGACGGCCGCTTCGAGATCCGCCATATCCCGGCCGCCTTCGACGCGACCGGGATCGTCTGACGCCTCCGCACCGATTCAGCCGGCCGAAGCCTTCGGCCCTCGGATTTCGGGTACAATCACGTTCCCGTGACGATTCTCTGGGACACGTACCGCAGCGCGCTCGGGTCCATCGCTCAGGCGGTCGGGCGCACGCCGCTCGTCACGCTCAACCGCGTGACGGCGGGAGTCACGCCGCCGATCCATGTGAAACTCGAGTGGTACGGCGCGACCGGAAGCCTCAAGGACCGCATCTACCTGCACATGTTCGACCGCGCGGAGGCCCGGGGCGACCTCCGCCTGGGCATGCGCGTGCTCGAGTGCTCGACCGGCAACGCCGGGATCGCCTGCGCCTTCGTCGCGGCCGTCAAGGGCTACCGCTGCACGATCGTCATGCCCGAGAGAATGAGCGACGAGCGCAAAAAGATCATGCGCGCCTACGGCGCCGACCTCGTCTTCACGCCCGGGGGCGAGAGCGACGTCGATCTCTCGCTCCGGCGCCTAACGGAGATCAGGGCGGGCGACCCGACGGGCTACTGGGTGCCCGGTCAATTCGACAACGCCGATAACATCGAGGCCCATTACAAGACGACCGGCCCCGAGATCTGGGAGCAGTGCGGCGGCATCGTCGGTGCGTTCGTCGCCTCGCAGGGCAGCGGAGGCACGCTCACGGGCGTGGGTCGCTTCCTGCGCGAGCGCGACGCGCGGGTACGTCTCTATGCCGTCGAGCCCGACGAGTGCGCGCTGCTGGCGCGCCGCGAGTGGGGACCACACGGCATCGAAGGCATCGGCGACGGATTCATTCCCGAGAACCTCGACGTCACCCTCCTCTCGGGCGTCATCACCACCACGACGGCGGAAAGCCTGGCCATGGCGCGCCGGCTCGCCGCCGAGGAAGGCATCTTCTGTGGCATCTCCACCGGCTGCAACGTCGCGGCCGCGCTCAAGCTGGCGCAGCGCCGCCCGGATCTACCAGCGATCGTGACGATGGCGAACGACACGGGCCAGCGCTACTTCACGACGGCGCTCTGCGGCGAGGACAAGCACGTGGAGGTCCCGGAGCGCGAGCATCCGATGGACCCGCACACGCGGCGCGAGCTCGATCGTTACCAGCCGACGTGGGAGATCCTGACGTGAATCCCGCCGAGTACGACTTCATCGCGGCGCGCCGGCGCATCGAGGGCAAGAAGAAGTCGGCGGGCGAGAAGCTCACGAGCCTCGATGACGCCGTCGCCCGCGTGAGGGACGGCGATCAGCTGAGCGTCGGCGGCTGCCTCTTCTCGCGCACGCCGATGGCGCTCGTGCGCGAGGTGCTCCGTCACCGCCGTCGCGCGCTCACGCTCTCGCGCAACCTCACCTGCACCGAGGGCGAGTTCCTCATGGCGGCCGGGGCGGTGACCCGCGTCGTGACGGCGTGGATGTCGATCGGGCTGCCGTGGGGCGTGTCGAAGATCCTCCGCCACTACGTGGAATCGGGCGCGGTCGCGCTCGAAGAATGGAGCCACCTGGCGCTCGGGCTTCGCTTCCGCGCCGGCGCTATGGGCGTTCCATTCCTGCCCGCGCTGACGATGCTCGGCTCGGACCTGGTCGGGGTGGGCGGCCTGAAGACGGTGCAAGACCCCTACACGGGCGAGACGCTCGCGGCGGTGCCGGCGCTCTTTCCCGACGTGGCGCTCCTGCACGTCCACCGCGCCGACCGGTTCGGCAACTGCCAGATCGACGGCTACCCCCACATGGACGCCGACATCGCGCGCGCGGCGACGACCGTTCTCGTGACGACCGAGGAGATCGTCTCCGAGGAGGAGACGCGGCGCTACCCGGATCGCACGGTCATCCCCGGGTTCGTCGTCGACGCGCTCGTGCTGGCGCCGTTCGGCTCGTTCCCCCACGAGTGCTACGGCCTGTACGAGGCGGACTATGATCACTTCGCGGAGTACACGGCGGCCATCGACGCGCGCGGCCCCGCGGCCGTCGGCGAGTATCTCGAGCGCTACGTCTACGGGCCGCCGACGTGGAACGACTACCTCGATCTCTTCGGCGGTGAGCGCCTGGCGCGGCAGGCCAAGCGCGCAGCGGAGCTGACGGGCGCCTCTCTCGGGCCACCCTCGGTCAGAGCCGCCCTCGCGTGACCGACACGTGACCTTCAACGCCGCCGAGCTCCTGGCCGTGATCGCCGCGCGCCAGCTCCGCGATGACACGACGGTCTTCGCGGGCGTCGGCGTGCCGCTCCTGGCCGCGGCGCTCGCCAAACGACGCCACGCGCCCCGCCTGACGATGGTCATCGAGGGCGGCATCATCGGGCCCGAGATCGCCCCCGGGCGGCTGCCGGTCTCGACGAACGAGATGCGCGCGGGCCACCGGGCCACGATGTTACCCGGCATCACCGACGCCTTCCTCTTCGCCCAGCGCGGCTTCGTGGACGTCGGCTTCATGGGCGGCGCGCAGATCGATCAGTACGGCAATATCAACACCAGCGTGCTCGGCCCCGATTACTGGCATCCGAAAGTCCGTCTGCCCGGGACGGGCGGGGCCAACGACATCGCCTCGCTCTGTCGCGAGGTCATCATCGTCACGCCGCACGAGAAGCGGCGCTTCATCGAGCGCGTCGATTTCGTCACCAGTCCCGCGTGGCTCAGGGGCGACGGCTCTCGCCGCGCCGCCGGGCTCCTCTTCGGCGGCGTCTCGCGCGTCGTCACCACGCTCGGCATCCTCGGGTTCGATCCCGACTCCAAGCGCATGCGGATCGAGGCGACGCACCCGGGCGTCTCGGCAGACACGCTGCGCCTGAACACCGGCTTCCCCTTGCTCGACGCCCCGAGGATCGAGGTCACCGAGCCGCCGTCCGACGAGGAGCTCGAGATGCTGCGGGCCCTCGACCCCGAGCGTCGGTTCCTGGGCTGACCGATGCCGGCGATTGGGCTGGCGCTCAAGAACTTCGTGGGACCGGCCGAGACACCCGACATCGACGCGCTCTACACCTACGCCGCGCGGGCCGAGGCGCTGGGCTTCGAGTCACTCTGGGCGTGGGACCACGTGATCCTCGGCGTCGAGCCGGCCTTCCCGATCCTCGACGCCGTCGGCACGCTGACCGCGATCGCGGCGCGGACGAGCCGCATCAAGCTCGGCACCGGGGTCCTCGTCCTCCCGCTGCGGAACCCGACGGTCGCGGCGAAGGCGCTCGGCACGCTCGACGTGGTCTCGAAGGGCCGCCTCATCCTCGGCGTGGCCGCCGGCTGGTACGCGCGGGAGTTCGACGCGGTCGGCGTGCCGTTCAAGCGGCGCGGACGGCTCTTCGAGCGGAACCTCGAGATCCTCACGCGCCTCTGGACGGAAGATCGCGTCAGCCTCCAGGTCGACGAGTTCAACCTGCGCGAGGCCGTGATGCGGCCGCGGCCCGCCCAGCACCCGCGCCCGCCCATCCTGATCGGCGGCTACGTGGACGCGGTCCTCAAACGTGTCGCCACGCGCGGCGACGGGTGGCTCACCTATTTCTACACGCCGGAGAGCTATCGACGCTCGTGGGAGAAGATCGTCGGCTTCGCGCGGGAAGCCGGGCGGGACCCGAAGACCCTCACCGGCACGAACCAGCTCGCGATCTACGTCGGGCGCTCCCGCGAGGCGACCGAGGCGCCGATGCGCCGCTGGCTCGAGACCGAGTGGGACGTCGCCGCGTGGAGTGAATCCACGGTCGAGCACGCGATCCGCGGCAGCGCGGACGAGTGCGTCGACCAGCTCCGCGCCCACGCCGAGTCGGGCGTGGACCGGATCATCCTCATTCCGTATCGCTACGAGCCGGAGCAGGTCGAGTTGATCGCCCGCGAAATCCTCCCGCGCCTCTCCCAGACCAACGCGTCGGACGCGAATCGCGGGCGCCGCTAGTGCTCTCTGCGCGAAGTCCTGCTATCGATCTCGCAACGCCGGCGGCGGCGGGCAGGTGCGCGACGGGCGGGCGGCGGCAGGCGCGGCGGCTGCCGGGAACGGGTCGAGCGACCCGTTCCCTCCAAGCGACGACGGGCGCGCGGCGCCCGGATGGAGCCCAGTCACGACGGGGCAGCGAACGCGTGCCGCGTGGTCGAGCGATCCCTTCCCGGCAGCCGGCCGCGCCTGCCGCCGCCCGCCCGTCGCCGCCAAGCGATCGTCGATATGAGCCCGCCGAGGGAAAGCTAGATGGCCGACCGGCGTGAGCCGTTCGAGCGCGCGCTGACGCCCGAGCCCGGGCGGACGGCGCTCGTCGTGGTGGACATGCAACGCGGCTTCCTCGACCCGGGCGAGGCGATGGAGGTCCCGCCGGCGCGCGAGATCGTGCCCGTGATCCACGCGCTCCTCGACCTCTTCCGGGCCAAGGATCTCCCGGTGGTGTTCAGCGAGTTCGTGTACTCCGAGAGCGCGCCGGTCCTCATCGGAACCCTCCACCTCGAGCACCAGCCCGCGCCGCCGGGAGCGCCGCGCGGCTTCGGGCATCCCTCCTCCGCGTGCCTGGAGGGAACCGCGAGCGCCGACACCGTGTCCGACCTGGCGCCCCGGCCGGACGAGCTGGTCGTCCGCAAGCGCGGCTACGACGCGTTCGCCGGCACGCCGCTCGACGGCGCGCTGCGGGCGCGGAACGTGACTTCGCTCGTGGTCACCGGTACGATGACGGACATCTGCGTGCTGGCGACGGTGATCGGCGCGCTCCACCGGGAGTACCGGGTCACCGTGGTCGAGGACGGCGTGGCGACGCTCTGGCCCGAGATCCAACGGGCGACCCTCGACATCATCGGGCGCGCCTACGGCCGCGTCGTGACCGGCAAGGAGGTCGCCGACCAGATCTCGGGCTGGTAGGCGCGGTTGTGATGAGGAGGGAGCGATGAGTCAACCCCTGCGCTTCTCGGGCGTCATGCCCGCCAACCTGCTTCCCTTCACGTCAGATCTCGCGATCGACGAGCCCGCGTATCGCCGGCACCTCCGGTGGCTCGCCGACACGCGGGGCGTCACCGGCATCGTCGCCAACGGGCACGCCTCGGAGGTCTCCTCGCTCACCCGTGAGGAGTGCAAGCGCTCGCTGGCGATCGCGCTGGACGAGGTCGGCGGGGCCTGCCCGATCATCGCCGGCATCTACTCCGACGGCACGCAGGAGGCGGTGGAGCTCGCCCGCGACGCTCGGGCGGCGGGCGCGGCCGGCGTGCTCGTTTTCCCGCCGACGCTCTTCATGTGGGGCGCCCAGCTCAAGCCGGACATGGTGCGGCGGCATTTTTCCGAGATCGCAGCCGGCGCCGATCTGCCGATCGTCGTGTTCGAGTATCCGCCCGCCTCGGGGATCGGCTACTCACCGGAGACCCTCGCGACGCTCGCCGAGATCCCACAGGTCGCGGCCGTGAAGGACTGGTCGAACGAGATCGTCGCCTTCGAGGCGAATCTCCGGGCGCTGCGCGCGAGCGGTCGCCCGGTGGCGATGCTCTCGGCCTTCACGATGTCGCTGATGGCGACCTTCCTGCTCGGCGCCGACGGCGCGATCTCCGGAATGGGCAGCGTCACCGCCGACCTGCAGGCCGAGCTGTTCGAGGCGTGCGGCAAGGGCGACCTGGACGGCGCCCGGCGGATCAACGACCGTCTGGCGCCGCTGGTGTCCGTCTTCTACGCGCCCCCCTTCGTCGACATGCACAACCGGATGAAGGAAGCGCTCGTCCTCCTCGGGCGGATCCCGGCCGCCCACGTCCGACCCCCGCTGACGCCGGTCGGCGGCGCGGAGCGGGAGGCGATCCGGCGGGCGCTCGCCGCATCGGGCCTCGTCGCGGAGCGGCGCTAGGCTCTCCCAACATCTGAGAGGAGCGAGGCGACCATGGATCTCGGAATCAGGGGAAAGAACGCGATCGTCTGCGCCGCCAGCAAGGGGCTCGGCAAGGGCTGCGCCATGTCCCTGGCCCGCGAGGGCGTGAACATCACGATGAACGCGCGCACGAAGGACACGCTCGAGGCCGCCGCGAAGGAGATCCGTGACGCTACCGGCGTGCGCGTGACGACCGTCGCCGGCGACATCACGACCGACGCGGTGCGGGCGGCGCTGCTCCAGGCATGCCCGGCGCCCGACATCCTGGTGAACAACGCGGGTGGCCCGCCCCCGGGCGACTTCCGCGAGTGGGACCGCGAGGTGTGGCTGCGCGCGCTCGACGCGAACATGCTCACGCCCATTTTTCTGATCAAGGCGAGCGTGGACGGCATGATCGCGCGGCGCTTCGGCCGCATCGTCAACATCACCTCGGTCTCGGTGAAATCGCCCATCGAGAGCCTCGGCCTGTCCAACGGCGCCCGCGCCGGCCTCACCGGCTTCATCGCCGGCCTGTCCAGGAAGACCGTCGCGCACAACGTCACGATCAACAACATCTTGCCCGGCCCCTTCGACACCGACCGGCTGCGCTCCAACATCGCGGCCCAGGCCAAGGCCAGTGGTAAGCCGGTGGAGCAGGTCGCCCGGGAGCGCCAGGCCCAGAACCCCGCCGGACGCTTCGGCACCGCGGCCGAGTTCGGCGAGGTGTGCGCGTTCGTCTGCAGCGCCCAGGCCGGCTACATCACCGGGCAGAACTTCGTCCTCGATGGTGGCGCGTACCCGGGCACGCTTTGACGCGTACCCGGCTTCGCTGGAACGGGAACCGCTTGCGCGGCCTGACCGGTTAGTGTAACTAGGAGCGACTCTCTTACCGGCTACCCCGGTGCCTACGCCGTGGGCTCTCGCCTGAGGCGCGGCGCGCACTGCAAGGAGGATTCCCTGATGGCGGAACGCTGGCACGACGAAGCCTGGGCGAAGGACATGTGGTGGAGCGGCAAGACGACCCGGCGGAAGTTCCTCACGCTCTCGTCAACGGCGGCCGGCGCCCTCGGAGCGACCGTGCTGGTCCCGGCACCGTGGCGAGAGGCGTTCGGGCAGGCCAAGCCGTACAAGGTCGGCGTCCTCCAGCCGCTGTCCGGCGCGGGCGCGGCCGGCGGGAAGACCGCGCTGGTCGGCACCGAGATGGCTGTCGAGCGGATCAACAAGTCCGGCGGCGTCAACGGTCGGCCCATCGAGCTGGTGGTTGCCGACTACGAGTCGAAACCCGACGTGGGTCGCCGTAAGGCCGAGAAGCTCGTGCTCGAGGACAAGGTCGACATCGCCGAGGGCGGCTACCTCTCGAACGTCTGTCTGGCCTGCATGCCGGTCTTCGAGGAGCACCGAACCGTCTGGATGATCGGCGTCTGCCTGGACACGACAATCACCACGACGAAGTGCAGCCGCTTCGTCTTCCGGCCCTTCGACTACGCTCCGGCCCAGGCGGTCGCGATCTCTCCGTATCTTGTGAAGAAGATGGGGAAGAAGTGGCACATCGCTTTCCTCGATTACGCGTGGGGCCAGTCCACACGCGACGCGTACATCGATGAGATCAAGAAGAATGGCGGCGAGGTCGTCGGCACCACGGGTGTCCCGCTGGGCACGGCCGACATGGCGCCGTTCGTCTCGAAGATCAGCGGAAATTTCGACGGCCTCTTCGGCATCTTCTTCGGCGCGAACGCGGTCAACTTCACCAGCGCGATCTACGACCTCGGGCTCACCAAGAAGTACAAGTACGCGGGCGACGGCGCCATCGCGGAGTCCACCCACCTGCCGGCGCTGGGTCAGAAGGTCGAGGGATTCGTCGGCATCAATCGCTACGTCCCGGTGATGGATCCGCCGCTGAACACGCCGCATCACAAGAAGTTCTTCGACCAGGCCGTCGTGGCCCTCAAGAAGATCGATCCGTCCGGCCCGCTGCCGGACCGCTACGTCCAGTCGAACTTCGAGGCCATGAACTTCCTGAAGCTCGGGATCCAGAAGTCCGGATTCCGCGGCCGGGAAGACACGATGAAGCTGATCGAGGCCCTGGAGGGCATGGAAGTCAAGGAGGGCGACGACTTCCCGCAGGGCGACAAGACGCTGCGGAAGGAAGACCATCAGGCATTCCTGCGAGAGTTCATCTTCACGATCCAGAACAACAAGCACAAGATCCTGGAGGTCGTGCCCAAGGACAAGACGATCGTCCCGCCGGCATGCAAGTTCGCCTAGGGACATGGGGGGCCCCGAGATGGCCCTCCTAGCGACATGGGGGGGCCCGAGCTGGCCCCCCATACCGCGCGGCGTTCGGAGCGCCCCGGGACACCCGGGGCGCTCCGCGCTTCCGTCGCGCGCGTGTCCACCCTGACAGCCCAACCGCCGATTCTCAGGACGGAGGGGCTGACGGTCCGCTTCGGCGGGCTGGCGGCCCTCAGCAATGTGTCCCTCGGCGTGCCCGCCGGAGAGATCCGCGCGATCATCGGTCCCAACGGCGCGGGAAAGTCGACCTTCTTCAACTGCCTCACGGGCGTGCTCCGGCCGACGAGTGGCCGGATCGTGTTCAACGGCGAGGACATCGCGGGGCTGCCGTCCCACACCATCTCCCGGAAGGCGATCGCACGCTCCTACCAGATCACCAACATCCTGCCGGGCGCCACCGTGCTCGAGAACGTCAGGATCGCCAGCCAGTCGCGGCGCCACAACTGGAGCATGCTGCGTCACCACCGGGCGTACACCGACGTGATCGCCAGCGCGCGCACCGCCCTCGCCGACGTCGGCCTCGCCGGCAAGGAGGACGAGCTCGCGGCGAATCTCTCGCACGGCGAGCAGCGCAATCTCGAGATCGGCATCGCGCTCGCCACGGTCCCGAAGCTGCTCTGCCTCGACGAGCCGACGGCCGGGATGAGCGTGGCCGAGACCCACGCGACGGTGGAGCTGGTCCGCCGGATCGCCCGGAATCTCACGATTCTCATCGTGGAGCACGACATGGAGGTCGTGATGGGCCTCGCCCACACGATCACGGTCCTGAACTACGGCGAGGTGCTGGCCGAGGGCCGGCCGGCGGAGATCCAGGCCAACCCGCGAGTCCAAGAGGTCTACCTCAAGACCTGATGCTCGTCCTCGAGAACGTCGACGCCCTCTACGGCAAGTCACACGTCCTGCACGGCGTGTCAATCGAGGTGCGCGCGGGCGAGGTGGTCGGCCTGCTCGGCCGCAACGGCGTGGGCAAGACCACGACGCTCAAGGCGATCATGGGAATGGTGCGCCGGACGAGCGGGCGGATCACGTTCGACGGACGGGACCTGGCCGGCGTGCCGCCCCACGGGCTGGCCGGCCTGGGCATCGCGTGGGTGCCGGAGGAGCGTCGGATCTTCCGCCTGCTGACGGTGCTCGAGAATCTCCGCACGGGTCTCGACCGGCCCGGAATCGCGCCGGCGCGCCGCGAGCAACTGCTCGAGAAGGTCTACAGCTACTTCCCGATCCTGAGAGAGCGGCGCAGTCAGGCGGGCGGGACGCTGTCGGGCGGCGAGCAGCAGATGCTCGCCATCGCGCGCGCGATGATGCTCGAGCCGAAGATCATCCTGCTCGACGAGCCCACCGAAGGGCTCATGCCCCGCATGGTCGCCCAGATCCAGGAGATCGTGCACGCGCTTCACCGGGACGGCGTGGCCATTCTCCTCGTGGAGCAGAACGTCCCGCTGACGCTCGACGCGGCCGGGCGCGTCTACATCATGGAAAAGGGCGCCGTGCGGCACCACGCCTCCGCGGCCGAGCTGCGCGCCGACCAGCGCGTCATTCACGAATACCTGGGGGTCTGAGCATGGACCAGATCATCATCCAGACGCTCCACGGCCTGGTCAATGGGATGGTCCTCGCGATGGTCGCCTCGGGCCTCACGCTCATCTTCGGGATCATGGACATCGTCAACTTCGCCCACGGTGACCTCCTCATGCTCGGCGCGTTCGTGGGCGCCTCCGTGGTGGGCGTGACTGGGAATTACTGGCTGGCCCTGGTCGTCGCGGCGATCGTCATCGCCATGCTCGGCGCCCTGCTGCAGATCACGACGCTGCGGCCCCTCATCGGACGCGACCCGCTGACGACGATCCTCGCGACGTTCGGCGTCTCGCTCGTGATCCAGAAGTACGCGCTCTGGCAGTGGGGCCCGTCGGTGCGTCGGATCAGCGAGCCGGTGCCCGGGGAGTTCACGCTCTTCCATCTCCAGTATCCCTGGTACCGCGTCGCCACGGCGGTGCTGGCCGGCCTGATCATCGGCGGCCTGTGGCTGTTCCTGAAATACGGCAAGTACGGCATCTGGATCCGCGCCACGACCCAGGACCGCGTGATGGCGCAGGCCATGGGAATCCCGGTGCCGCTGGTCTACACCGCGGTGTTCGCCATCGGCTCGGCGATGGCGGCGGCGAGCGGCGTTCTCTTCGGTCCGTTCGCCGGGGTCACCCAGACCATGGGCTTCGACTTCACGCTCCGCGCGTTCATCGTGGTCGTCGTCGGCGGCATGGGCAACCTCGGCGGCTCGATCCTGGCCTCGATCTTCGTCAGCCTCCTCGAGAGCTACGCCTCGATCGTCGTGAGCCCGGCCCAGGCGGTGATCGTCTCGTTCGTCGTGCTGGTCATGACGATGCTCTTCCGGCCCACCGGGCTCTTCGTCCCGACGCCGAAATGACCGCGACGCCCGCCGCGCGGCCGAGGCCGCCCGCCGTCGGCTACTGGATCGGATTCGCGGTCGTGGTCGCGCTCCTGATCGTCGCCCCGCTCGTGCTTCCACCGTTCTGGCAGCGCTTCGCCACGGAGATCCTGATCTGGGGGCTCCTGGCGATGTCCTCCGACATCCTGATCGGCTACACCGGCATGGTCTCGTTCGGGCACTCGGCGTTTTTCGGCCTCGGCATGTACGGCGCCGCCGCCGCGCTCCTCACGGTGAAGCCGCCGAGCCTCTGGCTCGGCCTGCTCTACGGCCTGGTCACCGCCGGCGGCGCGGCCGTCTTCGTCGCCTACTTCGCGACCCGGCTGCGCGATATCTACTTCGCGATCTCGACTCTCGTGTTCTCGCAGATCTTCTACGTCATCATCTTCACCTGGACGGAGGTCACGGGCGGCGAGAACGGCCTCACCTTCAGCCAGCCGCGACTGACGATCCCCGGCCTGTGGAGCGACCGCTTCACGCCCGTGACCTTTCACTGGTTCGTGCTGGCGGTGGTGCTGCTCTCCTACCTGCTGGTCCGGCGGATCACCCAGTCGCCGTTCGGCATGGTGCTCCAGTCGATCCGCGAGAACGAGCCGCGCACGCGCGCGATCGGCTATCACGTCGAGCGCTACAAGATCGTGGCGGTGATGCTGTCCGGCCTCTTCGCGGGGCTGTCGGGCGTTCTCTACGCCCTCCAGAACAAGTTCGCCGCGCCCGACTTCGTCTTCTTCGTCGTGTCGGGCGAGGTCGTGATCTTCAACGTGATGGGCGGGATGGGCACACTGGTGGGGCCGTTCGCGGGCGCAGCGTTCTTCCTGCTCCTGCGCGAGGGGCTCTCGCGCTTCCTCACCGAGTACTACCTGATCCCCCTCGGCGTCATCTTCATCATCATGATCATCTTCCTGCCGCAGGGGCTGCTCGGCTTCCTGCGCCGACGGCTGAACGCGTAGACCGGCGACGAGCCATCGGCGGTTCGACGCCGCGGGTCAGACAGAGCGCAGCGTACGAGCGCCACGGCCGAAGGGCCTCCTGCGTCCTTCGCCTCTCCCACCAGGCCCGCAGGCGGTCCGGAAGACCCAACCAGGCCGCGACATCGGCATCAGGCTCTCCGAGCGTTCGCATGCCGATCCACTCGGCCGCGCCGCGGTCCAGCCCGGTTTCGGCGACGAGGCGTTCGACGAGGTCGGGGAACGCGACGCCGGGATCGAACGTGATCCGGCCACGCGCGACGGAGCGGGCGAGACGCCGGATCGTCGCCGCGAGCCGCGGGGGCAGGCCGCCCCGCCCCGGCGACGCTCCACTCAGCGCGCGAGGGCTCGGGAACAGACGGCGCAAACCCGGAGGGCCCGTCCCGGAGATCGGTCGCCCGAAGTGCTCCACCAGAGAGCTCATGACCCGCTGCGTGTCGGCTCGGCCCACGTATCGGGTGACGACGGCTCTGACCGCGACCTCGAAGCCATCCCAGGCGCCAGGAATGCGCGGACCATCCCACCGCGCCCGCGCACTCCCGTTCGGGAGCACGGCGGTGAGCGCACGCCGAATACTGACCGGATCGGCCCTCAGGTCGAACATCGTGTGAAGGCGATCGATCGCCGTCCTCAGTCTGGAAAAGTCGGCGAGATGCAGACTCACGTGAAGGCCGTGCTCGTGACCAGCCCGCCGCACCACCAGCCACCCATGGGTCCCGTCCAGCGCAATCGTCCGGCGGTACTCGTGCTCCAGAACGCATTCCACTCCGGGAAGCGCTTCGGCGGAGAGAACGCGCAGCATCGCCGGCCAGTCGTAGGGAGGTCGATAGTAGAGGCGTAATGCGATCGTGCCGCTCCGCTCGGCCGCGCCGACCCTGAGCCGACGGACGTGCGACGGGGATCGGCCGTAGGTGGTCCGGAACGCGCTGTTGAAGCGACGGAGGCTGGAGAACCCGGCGGCGAGCGCGATCTCCGTCACCGGCAGTGCCGTCTCATCGAGGAGCCGCTTGGCGACCTGGACGCGACGCGTTCGAGCCATCGTCCCCGGCGGCGCTCCGCAGTGGCGCACGAACAGACGCGTGAGGTGACGCGAGCCCATGCCCAGGGCGGCGGCGAGCTCGTGGAGGTCGTGCCCGTCGAGGAATCCTCGATCGATCAAGGCGAGACCTCGTGACACGGTCGCGGCCGACCCGCGCCATGCCGGCGATCCGGGCGCAGCTTCGGGGCGGCAGCGCAGACACGGGCGGAATCCGGCAAGCTCCGCGGCCGCAGCCGTCGGAAAGAATCGAACGTTTTCCGAGCGCGCCGGTCTCACCGGACAGATCGGCCGGCAATAGATCCGCGTGGTTCGAACGCCGGTGAAGAAGCGCCCGTCGAACCGCCGGTCGCGGGCGAGCCGGGCTCGATCGCAGACTTCGGGAGCAAGCACGGACCGATTGTACGGCGCCCCCGAAGGCCGGGGGATCGGCGGTGACGACCAGGTCCGAAAACGGCGAGATCAGCGCGCGGGCGTGCGCGACCCTCTCGAGTCGAGCCGATGTTCTACGGTTGGTACGTCGTCGCGTGCGCTTTTCTCGTCGCCATGTGCGGCTTCGGCTTCGGGTTCTACGGCCCGGGCCTCTACGTGGCGTCGCTCCATGCCATCCACGGCTGGCCGATCGGTCTCCTCTCCTCGGCGGTGACGGCCTACTATCTCGCCGCCGCGGTCTGGACGGCCTTCATCGGGGATGCCATCCGGCGATTCGGGCCGCGATGGGTCGTCGTCGCGGGTTGTCACGCGTTGGTCCTGGGAGGAGCCGCGCTCACGTTGGTGCGGTCGCCGTGGCAGGTCTACGTCGCCTTCGTCGGGATGTCAGTCGGTTGGGCGGCGATGAACGGCGCGGCGATCAGCGCGATCGTGGCACCGTGGTTCGACAAGCAGCGCGGGCTCGCGATCAGCCTGGCCCTGAACGGCGGGAGTTGCGGCGGGGTCGTCGTGACGCCGCTGCTGGTGTTCCTGATCGCCCGGTACGGCTTCGGGAAAGGAATGGCGCTCGCCCTGGCGGCGATGGTGGCGGTGCTGATCCCGGCGGCGCTCCTGGTGCTGCGGCGCAGCCCCATCGGATGCCCTCCCGACGGCGCAGAGCCCGGGAGCGCCGCCCCCGCGGTGGTGGTGGTCTCGACGTCGTGGAGCCGGCGGGGCGCCTTTCACGATCCGGCCTTTCTGACGATCTCGACCGCCTTCGCGCTCGGATTCCTGGCGCAGGTCGGGTTCCTCACGCACCAGATCTCGTACCTCCTCCCGCTCGTCGGCGCGCACGGGGCCGCCTTGGTGGTCAGCATGACGACGCTCGCCGCGATCGTCGGCCGGACCGTCACCGGGAGCTTCGTCGACACGGTCGATCGGCGTCTCGTAGCCTGTGCGAACTTCGCGATGCAGGCGGCGGCGATCGTGGTCTTGCTGGCCGTCGAGTCACGCTCAGCGATCTATGTCGGCTGTGTGCTGTTCGGCCTGGGCGTGGGGAACATGAATACGCTGCCGGCCTTGATCGTCCAGCGCGAGTTTCCGCCCGAGCACTTCGGCCGAGTGGTGTCGCTCGTCGTGAGCGTCAACCACATCGCGTTCGCTCTCGGACCCGCGATCCTCGGCGCGCTTCACGACTGGTCGAGTGACTATCGAACGTCGTTCACCCTGTGCATGAGCGTCGAAATCGCCGCGGCCGTGGTGGTGCTCCTGGGTCGGCGGCGCGTCTAGAGGGTGCCGCCCGGCCCTCGTCTACGTGACCGAAAGACGAGCCCGGGCGTCGCGGCAGGCGACCACGGCGGCCGCATAGCCCACCAGCAGGGGATGGGGACTGGCCGGCGTCGAACGGGCCTGCGGGAGGAACAGGGTGGCCACGAAGAACGGGTGCTCGGGAATCTCGACGATCCTGATCTCGCCCTCGTCGCCCACCCCGCTCACCCGAAGACCGCAGGCCTCGAACCGCAGGCGGTAGTCGGGGTTTACCCCGTAGTTACAGTAGTAGCCCTCGGTGGCGTAGGCCGACCCGTAGAGCCGGGCGGCCCGAGTGCGGGGCACCAGAACGATCCGCTGCCGCTGACCGACCAGCGAGCAGGCCAGCGGCGTGATGACGAGTCGCTCGGCGTTGGGGTTCGTCTCGGCGTGGTCGGCGTCTCGGAACCCGAGAACGTTGCGCGCGAACTCGACGATCGCGTGCTGGAAGCCGCCTCAGGTGCCGACCAGAGGAACGCCCCGCTCGCGCGCGTAGCGGATGGCCGTGAGGGCGCCGTCCATGCTGCGGTACGGGCTCGCGGGCGCGATCCAGATTCCGTCGTACCCGGACAGCCGCTCGTCCCAGTCGCCGCCCGCGTCCGTCGGCACCCACTCGAAGCGAAGCCCGACGTGCTCGAGCGCCTCGTTCGTGAACCGGTGGGTGCGATTGGCGGGGTCGAAGTCACCCACGACGCCGATCAGCCGGCTCACCCTGGTCATCGCGCCGGCCAAAATCCTATCACGGCCGAGGGCGATGAGAGAGAAGCCGATGCGTCATACGCCGCCGGTCTGTCGGATCACCTCGCCGAAGCGTTCCATCCGCTCGAGACTTTCGGCGAGGCTCTCGCTGCGGAAATCGAAGACGAGCTCACTCACCCCGAGGCGACCGTAGGTCGCGATGTCGTCCGCGATCTGCGGTCCGCTCCCCGAGAACGGCTGTCGCTCGCCGCCCGACCGGAGCTGCTGCTGGTTCACGTCGTAGACCGGCGCTTTGTAAGAGATGGTCAGCGACCTGGGATCACGCCCCTCGGCCTCGGTCAGACGATAGAGCTCGTCGAGGAGCAGGCGTAGCTCCGACGGCGGGAGCGGGACCGCAGCGTTGGCGCCCACCGGGTGCCAGCCGTCACCCAGTCGCGCCGCCCGACGCAGCGCCGCCTTGCTATGCCCGCCCACCCAGATCGGCGGATGTGGCTTCTGGACCGGCTGCGGCTGGCAGCGCAACGCCTCGAAGCGGTAGAACCGGCCGGAGAACGACGCGGGGCTTTCCGTCCACAGCATCTTGAAGATCCGGAGGTACTCGTCGGTCACCGCGCCGCGGCGATCGAACTCCGGCGCACCCAGCGCCTCGAACTCCTCGCGCATCCATCCGACCCCGACGCCGAGCGTGACCCGCCCCTTGGAGAGCACGTCGATGGTCGCGAGGGCCTTGGCCGTCAGCACGGGATTCCGGTACGGCACGATCATCACGCTCGTGACCAGACGCAGGCGGGTGGTCTTGGCGGCAACGAAGGCCATCAGTGTGAGCTGATCGAGCACGTCGCCCTGACCCGGGAAGGCGCCCGTCACCGTGTACGGGTACTTGGACTTGATCGTGACCGGAAACACGAGGTGGTCGGCGATCATGACGGAGGCGAAGCCCAGGGTCTCGCCACGCTTCACCAGCGTCTCGAGCGCCTCCGGCGTCGCCGTCTGACCGCGGGTCGGAAGATAGAAGCCGTAGCGCATGGGCCACACCATACATCATTATTATTTTCGAATCGCGCCTCGGCCGGCGGGGCCCCAGCCCCGCGACGGCCTGCGGCGTGGAGCTCCCTGGTGGTCGCCGGTTGGACGCGCTATCCTGACCGCCGCATCCGATGAACTTCGACTTCAGCGAGGCAGAACAGGCGTTCGCCGAGGAGGTCCGCCGATTCCTCCGCGCGAACCCACTCGAGACATTCCCGGTCGACGGCATGGACGCGGGATACGGCTCGGGGGCGAACTCGCGAGCTTTTTTGAAGGCGCTCGGCGCGCAAGGCTGGCTCAGCATGTGCTGGCCGACGACGTACGGCGGCCGAGAGCAGCCGATGTTCATGAAGCTCGTCCTGATGGAAGAGCTGGCGCTCGCCGGTGCGCCCTTCGGGCCGCTCGCCGGCTGCTGGCAAACCGCCGACGCGATCATCGAGTACGGCACCGAGCGCTTGCGGCGTGAGGTGCTGCCGGCGATCGCCCGCGGCGAGGCGACGTTCTGGCAGGGCTACAGCGAGCCGGACGCGGGCTCGGATCTCCTGGCGCTCAAGACCGAGGCCCGGCGCGACGGCGACCACTATCTGCTCAGCGGTCACAAGATCTGGTCGAGCCATGCCGGCATCGCCACCTGTGGCCTCGTGTTCGCGCGGACGAGCCGCGAGTCACGCCGCAGCCGCGGCTTCAGCATGTTCGTCGTGCCGAACGGGACGCCCGGCATGGACATCCGCCCCATCCGAAGCCTGACCGGCGAGGTCTACCACCACGAGGTGTTCCTGGACGACGTGCGCGTGCCCGTGGACCTCATGCTCGGGCCCGAGGGCGAGGGCTTCCAGGCGCTCCTGAACGGCCTGGACGCCGATCGGTTCTGGGGGCGCTTTTACAAGGCCCCGGCGCTCGCGCGGGTCCTTCGGCAGCTGGTGGACTACGCCAACACGACCGGCGGCAGCGCGCCGCTGTCCCGCGATCCGGTCGTGCGGCGGCGGCTCGCCGCGATCGCCGCCGATATCGCGGCGCTGCGCCTCATCTTCTACCGCACGGGATGCCTCATCCGCGACGGCGCGCCCCTCACCTACGAGACGGCGATGGCGAAGGTCTACGCCGACGAGACCGGGCAGAAGCTGGCGCGCCTCGGCATGGATCTGCTGGGCGTCTGGGGACCGCTGCGCGAGAGCTCGCGGTGGGCCAAGCTCGGTGGACAGATCTCGCATCTCTATCTGACGACCCTCGGCCACACCATCGCGGGCGGCACGGCGGAGATCCTCCGCACCTCGATCGCCGTGCGCGGCCTCGGCCTCCCAGCGGAGCCGAGGGCGGCCGCCGAGCCGAAGGCGCGCTGACGTGGACTTCCGCCCCTCGCCGGCTCAGCAGATCCTGATCTCGACGGCCCGCGCGTTCCTCCGCCAGCACTGCCCGCCCGAGCTGGCGCAGCGCCTGGCCGCCGACGAGCGCGGTTTCGACGAGACGCTGTGGCGCCGCATGGCCGAGCTAGGGTGGCCAGGGCTCCTGATCCCACCCGAGCTCGGCGGCAGCGGCGGCTCGGTGCTCGACGTCATCCTGCTCGTCGAGGAGATGGGTCGCGCCGGGCTTCCCGGGCCGTTCGTGACGAGCGCGGTGGTGGCGACGTCGCTCTTGCTCGCTGCCGGGAGCGCGGCTCAGCAGAAGCGGCTGCTCCCCTCGCTGGCCGCGGGCGAGCGCGTCGCGAGCCTCGCGATCGTGGAAGAGAGCGGCTCGTTCGATCTCGACGCCGTCGCGCTCGAGTGCGCGATTCCCGGCCGGCTCAGGGGCCGGAAGCTCTTCGTCAAGGATGCGCACGTCGCCGACGACCTCCTCGTCGCCGTGCGTGTAGGCGCCGCCGCGAGCCTGATCCTCGTGCCCACGGACCGGCCCGGCGTCGCGCGGCTCCCGCTCGACGCGATCAGTGGCGAGAAGCTCTTCGAGGTGACCTTCGACGGCGTCGAGGTGCGCCCGGATGATCGGCTGGGCTCGAGCGGCAGCGTACGGGAAGTCCTCGCGTCGGCCCTGCGAGCCGGAGCACTGGCGCGGACGGCCGAGATGGTCGGCGGGGCGCAGCGCGTGCTCGAGCTGGCCGTCGAGCACGCGAAGACACGCGTCCAGGGCGGACGGCCCATCGGCGGCTACCAAGCCATCCAGCACTCGTGCGCGGATCTCGTGCGTGACGTGGACGCCTCGCGCGCGCTCCTCTACGCGGCGGCCTGGAAGCTGGCCGAGGGGCTGCCCGCCGAGGCCGACGCGGCCCTCGCCAAGGCCTACGCGGGCGAGGCGTGCCTGGCGGTGGCGCGCCGCGGCCATCAGATCCTCGGCGCCATCAGCTACTGCGAGGAGCACCCGCTCCATCTCATCCACAAGCGCATTCAGGCAGCGAGCCTCGAATTCGGAGATGGGCAACTCCATCTGGAGACGGTCGCCCGCGCGATCGGCCTGGTGAGCGAGGCCTCGTTCCCGCCGAGCGAGGCGATGACCTTTCCCCCCGGCACGCCCTAGTTGACACGCGTCAGGCAAACTTATAAACTCGCGACCCGTGGAAGCTCTTCCGAGCAATCCCCCAGCATTCCGTCTCGCCGGTCGCGGCGTCTTCTGACACCAGCCCCCTGACCCGTTCCCGGTAGCAACCCCGAAGCGCGCGGGATCCATATAGGAGCTCGCGGAAATTGCCGATCATGTCGCCGCGCCGCTGACGAGCGCGCTCGTCGGCCGTCGCGGTCGGTACCTGGGGAGGGAGTGGCGTGCGGCTGGCTTCGAAAATCTTTCTGACTTCAGCCCTCGTGATCGTCGTGCTCGCAGGCGTCGGAATCCTGAGTCTCCGGGCGGTCGAACGTCTCGTGTCGGTCAACCGCGACATCGCGACCCGTACCGTCCCCGCTCTGCGCCTCACCGCGTCCACCCGGGAGGCGCTCGTGCCGCTCGCGCGACTCGAGACGCACGCCGTGGTTCTGGGCGATCCACGCTACGCGACGGCGTGGACCGAGCGGTCGGCGCAAGTTGCCGCGGATCTCGTGCGACTCGCCACGTACGCGCAGAGCCCGGAGGAGACGCTGCACATCCGCGAGACGAGCCGGGCGTTCGAGGCGTACCGCCGCCTCGTCGCCGAGGAGCACGCCCTCCTGCTGCGCGGTGACCACGCGGGCGCCGTGCGCCTGACCGACACCGACGCACGCGAGCTCGTCGAGCAGGTCCAGGAGAGCCTGGATGCGCTGATGGCGTCGACGCACACGCGGGTCCTCGCGGTGCAGGCCGAGACCGCGCGCCTCGAAGCGCGCACGTGGACAGCGATGCTGGTCGCGCTGGGCGCGGCGGCCGGACTGGCGCTGCTCGGTACCGCCATCATCGCCCACCGGATGACGCGCTCCCTCGAGCTACTGTCGTCGGCGACAGCCGAGGTCGCGGCGGGTGCGTTCCGCGAGCCCATTTCGGTCACGAGTCACGACGAGATCGGGTCACTGGCGCGGTCCTTCAACTCGATGGGGAGCCAGCTTCGGCGGATGGAGGAGACGCGGCAGGAGTTCTTCGCGACCGTCTCGCACGAGCTCCGGTCACCGCTCACGTCGATTCGCGGCGCCGCCGAGCTCCTTCACGAAGGCGTCCTCGGGCCCCTCACGGACAGGCAGGGACGCCTCGTCAACATCGTCACACTGAGCTCCGGACGCTTGCTCGGGCTCGTCAACGAGATCCTCGAAATGTCACGCCTTCGCGCGGGCCTCGTGGAGCTCGATCGCAAGCCGCTCGATCTTGAGCGGCTCGTCAGCCGCGCCGTCGAGGAGCTCTACCCCCGGGCCGTGGAGGCGGGCGTGACCCTCGAGTGCGAGCGCCTCGGCGCGAACTTCACGTACTGCGGCGACGAGGAACGGCTTTACCAGCTGGTCATCAACCTCGGCGCCAACGCGATCCGGTTCACCCTGGGCGGCGGACGCGTGATCGTGCGTGTGATCGAAGCGGGCCCCGAGTTCGAGCTGCAGGTCGAAGACACGGGCGTCGGCATTCCCGCGGACGCGCTACCGCACATTTTCGACGCCTACCGCCAGGCTCACGGCCAGCGAGGTGGTACGGGCCTGGGCCTGGCAATCGTCCGCGGCGTCGCGGACGCCCACGGAGGTCGCGTGACCGCCGAGTCGCAGGAGGGAAAAGGGAGCCGCTTCACGGTCCTCCTGCCGCACACCTGAGATTGCCGTCGTCGTGGAGTCTTCACCGCTTCGAGGTCGGGGCGTCACACGATCTGTTTACGATCGTCGGTAAGGCCCCAGTGGTAACGAAACGTCCAGCTGATCGCCCAGTTTTTAACCGCTGGCCCGTTTCTCATCCCCAGCCTGATCCGTAAGTACGTAGATTTCCGGACTTCATTGACTAGCACTCGATTTGCATACAGTTTCCGCCCAATGACCGCACGGAGGTTTGACCCGTGAATACTGATCACGCGCCGCTTCTGGACGGCAGCCCGAAGATGCGGGCCATCCTGACGATCATCGAGAACGTCGCCGACACCGACGCAACGGTGTTGATCCGAGGTGAGAGCGGCGTGGGCAAGGATCTGGTCGCCCGGGCCATCCATGCCCAGTCGGCCCGCAAGGCCGGGCCGTTCGTGAAGGTCAACTGCGCGGCGATCCCCTCGGGGCTGCTCGAGTCCGAGCTGTTCGGCCACGAGAAGGGGGCCTTCACCGGTGCGCACCGGCGCAAGCCCGGGCAGTTCGAGTACGCGCACGGGGGCACGCTCTATCTGGACGAGATCGCGGAGCTGCCGCTGACCCTTCAGGCCAAGCTGCTACACGTGCTGCAGGACTTCCGGTTCACCCGCGTGGGTGGCCAGGGGGAGCTCGCAGTCGAGGCGCGGGTGATCGCCGCCACGAACCGGGATCTAGAACAGTCGCTGACCCGCGGGGAGTTCCGCGAGGACCTCTACTACCGCCTCAACGTGGTGGAGCTGCGGATTCCGCCGCTGCGGGAGAGGCGCGAGGAGATCCCGCAGCTGGCGCATTGGTTTCTCGCCCGCTTCAACGCGCAGTACGGGCGGCAGAAGCAGCTGACGCCGGAGACGCTGGCCCGGCTCACCGAGCACCCGTGGTCGGGCAATGTGCGCGAGCTGGAGAACGCGGTGCGCCGCATGGTGGTGCTCACGGACGGCGAGCAGGCGTTCGAGGCCCTGGTCGCCCATGGGCGCAACGGACGCAACGGGCACAACGGACACGCCGCGGCCGCGGGGCCCGCGCGGCCGGTCACCGAGAGCTTGCGTGAGATCGCCCGCCGGGGCGCCCGCGATGCCGAGCGCAAGGCCCTGGCGGAGGTGCTGGAGCGCGTGCGGTGGAATCGCGCGGAGGCGTCGCGGATTCTCAAAGTCAGCTACAAGACGCTGCTCAACAAAATCACCGAGTGTGAGCTGACAGCGCCCGCCCGGCGCCTCGTCTAGGATTCGATCCACTCTCCCTACTTGACAAGCTCTCGACGCGTGCCTAAGGTCGCAACGTCATGGACGACCTGACGCCCCTGGCCGCCGCGCTCGGAACGCTCCTGAAGGACCGGAAGGAGACGATCGCCGTCGCGGAGTCGTCGGCGGGCGGATTGATCTCGGCCGCGCTGCTCGCCGTGCCCGGCGCCTCGGCGTACTTCCTGGGCGGCGGCGTGATCTACACGCAGGCCGCGCGGCGCGGACTGTTGCGCGTGCCCGACGAGGGAGTCAAGGGCATCCGGTCGAGCACCGAAGCGTACGCGCTCCTCAAGGCGCGGACGATCCGCGAGCTTCTGGGCGCCACGTGGGGACTCGCCGAGACCGGCGCCAGCGGGCCGACAGGCAACCGTTATGGCGACGCAGCGGGCCACGCGTGCTTCGCCGTGGCGGGGCCGGTAGAACGGGCCACCACGCTCGAGACGGGCCACGGCGACCGGGAGAAGAACATGCGGGCATTCGCGAAGCGGGCCCTGGAGCTGCTGGAGACATCGCTGGGCAAGCGGTAGGGTCTCGGGCCTCGATGCGAATCGTCTTCTGGAACATCCGGGCCGGCGGCGGCGTTCGGGTCGGGAGAATCGCCTCCCAGATGGCGCGCTGGGCCCCGGATGCGGTCGCCCTCTGTGAGTTCCGCGCGACTCCGCCGAGCCTCGAGCTCGCGCGTGCGCTCGCCGCACTCGGCCTCGGCCACCAGTGCACGACCGCCCATCCCGCCCAGCCGAGTGCGAACCGCCTGTTCATCGCCGCTCGCTGGCCGCTCACGCGGATCCGCCTGCGCGCGCGATGCGACGACGCCGTCAGGCTGCTGCTGCTCGCCTCGATCGAGGCTCCCCGCCCGCTGACGCTGGGCACGATGCATGTCCCGAACCGGGTGACCGGCCGGAAGGACCTGTTCTACGCGGCGGTGCTTGCGATGCTCAGCCGCTGGCGGCGCGGCCCAACCGTGCTTCTCGGGGACACCAACTCCGGCCGACCGGGAATCGACGAAGAGACGCCGGTATTCGGTCCGAGGGAGGACGCATGGCTGACGGGGCTCGAGCGGTCGGGCTGGCTCGACGCTTTCCGCCTCCGGCACGGGATGGCGCGCGCCTACACCTGGTATTCCCCCAACGGACACAACGGCTTTCGGATCGATCAAGCTTTCGTCAATCGCGAGCTTCGGTCCCGTCTCCTGGATGTCCGCCACGACTGGGGACGCCGCGCCGGGCCCCGGCCACCGAGCGACCACGCCGCCCTGCTGATCGATCTGCACAGCTAGATGATGTAAAGTCTGGGTTGGTCTGCTCTGCTGGATGAACTTCGGCGGTCTGCCGCAGGACCGCGTGCGGCGCTCCATGGAGCTCTTCGCCCGCGAGGTCATTCCGCGATTCCGCTGACGCGGAGCGCCGCGTCCGCCCGACCCGGCGCCTCGCGGGCGTCACGAGCAATTGCCGGGTCTCCCCTCCCGCTCGGCGGCGAGACCCCGTCCAGGAGGTGGACTCACTTCGGCCGGTTCAGCACCATGCCAATCGCCGTCGTGAAGGCTCCAACCGTGAAAGGCTTTTGGAGCAGCAGGCCAAGTTTCGGCGCGTCGGTCGAGCCGGGCTCGGAGAGATGTCCCGAGACGTAGAGCACCTTGATCTCCGGCCGGGCGGCCCTCACACGCGTGACCCACTCATCGGCAAACGACGGCGGGAACCCGACGTCGACGACCATCAGATCGATCTGGCCGGGGTGCTGGCCGCTGAGGGCCAGCGCCTCGTCCCGGTCGCTGGCCTCGAGGACCACGTGGTTCTGCAGCTGCAGGATCTCCCGGATCAGGTCGCGCACCTCTCGCTCGTCCTCGACCACGAGCACGGTCTTGCTGTCGACTGCCGCGGCGGCGGGGACTGGCGAGACCGCCGGCGCCTCGCCCAGCGACGCCGCCTCCGCGGCGCGTGGCAGGTAGATCTTGAACGTCGAGCCGGCTCCGGCGTCGCTCATCACGCTGATCTGCCCGCCGAATTGGGTGACGACGTCGTAGACCGTCGCGAGGCCGAGCCCGCTGCCGCGCCCGGGCTCCTTGGTCGTGAAGTATGGCTCGAACAGCCGCGCGCGGGTCTCGTTGTCCATGCCGGATCCGCTATCACTCACCGCCAGCATCACCACCTGGCCCACGTTGGCGGTTTCGATGGTGAGGCGCCCGCCCTGCGGCATCGCGTCGCGCGCGTTGACCACGAGATTCATGATGACCTGCCCGATCTGGTGCGGATTGGCGCTGACGCGCCCCAGCCCGGAATCGAGCCGGGTCAGGAGCTCGATGTTGTCGCCGAGCAGGGGCTGGAGCACGCGCGTCACGTTCCCGACGAGCTGGTTCAGATCGACCGGCGTGGGGGCCGGCGGCGGCCGGCGGCTTCCGGCGAGGATTTGCTGGGCTAGGGCCGCGCCCCATTCCGTGGCCCGCTTGATGGCCTCCGCGTTCCGCCGCAGTGGATCGTCCGGACGAAGGCGCCGCAGCATCATTTCCGTATAGCCGGTGATGACCGACAGCAGATTGTTGAAGTCGTGAGCGACGCTGCTCGCGTGCCGGCGGAGGCTCGCGTTGTCGGCCAGCGCTTCCTCGAGCCGGGCGCTCGGATCGCGGGCCGACACCGCCCCGCCCTCCTGCGTCATCGAGGGTCCTCGTCGTCGAGGGCGGCGGGCGGTTCGGCGATGAGTGGCAGCACGATCGTGAAGGTCGTTCCGCGACCGGGCGCGCTCGTGAAGGTGATCCTCCCTCCGTGGTCCTGGACGATCTTGTGCGCGAGGGCGAGGCCGAGCCCTGTTCCGGTGTCCCGCGTCGTGTAGAAGGGGTTGAAGATCCGGTCGGTCTCGGAGGGCTCGATGCCGGTCCCGGTGTCCTCGACCTCCACCCGCACCCGATTCCCGGTCCGCCGGCGCGCGGGGGGCAGCGGGTCCCCGCTCACCACCCAGCCGGCGCGCACCGTGAGCCGGCCACCGCGAGGCATCGCGTCGAACGCGTTGGCGACGAGATTGACGAACACCCGGTAGAGGGCCTCCTTGTCCGCCTGGATGGGCGGCACGTCGCGCGCGTATTCGCGCGCGACCTCGATCCGTTTCTCGTCGAGCTGGTCGGCGTAGAGATCGACGGCGCGCTCGAGGAGCTCCGGCAGCCGCACGAGCGCGAAGCTCATCCGCGCGGGACGCGCCAGCTCGAGCAGGCGCTCGACGATGCCGTTGATCCGTTCCAGCTCGCGCGGCACGACGCTCCCGAATCGCTCGCGGAAATTGGGGTCGTCGAACTTCCGGTCGAGGTGCCGGCTGAAGGTGAGGAGCGAGGTCAACGGGTTCTTGATCTCGTGCGCCAGCCCGGCGGCCAGGGTGCCGAGCGCGGCCAACCGGTCCGATCGGCGCAGGTCGCTCTCGAGCTGGCGCAGGAGCGTCAGATCGCGGAAGACACCGATGACGCCGAGGTCCTTCCCCTCGCCGCCCTTGAGCGGCGCCGTGCTGAACTCGATCGGAAGCGAGCTGCCGTTCCGGCGCCGGAGCGTGAGCGGAATGCTCGCGATCGGCGCGCGGCTCGCGAGCGTCTCCGTCAGGAGGTCGCTGAGCTCGGGCGTGTGGGCGAAGAGCTCGGTGCAGTACCGCCCCGCGGCTTCGCCGCGGAAGAACCCGGTGAGCAGTTCCGCGGCGGGATTGAGCGTGACGACGCGGCCGTCGAGATCGATCGTCACGATGCCGCTCGTGAGGGACCCGAGGATGTTGTCGGTGTAGCCCTTGAGATCGGCCAGCTCCTCGAACTGCCGACGTAGCCCCGCGTGCGCCTCCTCCAGCGCCGTCCGCTGGTGGAAGAGCTGCGCGGCCATGTGGTTGAAGGCCACGGCGAGCCGACCGATCTCGTCCGCGGTCGAGGGCTCGATGCGCTGGTTCAGCTCGCCGCGCGAGATCGCCGCGGCTCCGTCGGCGAGCTGCTGGACCGGCCGCGCGATCCGCCGGGCCACCAGCGCCGCCGCCACGCTCCCCAGCAGGAGCGTGACGAGCGTCAGGGCGCCGAGCTCGAGGCGCGTCCGCCGGATCTCGGCCTCCATTTGCTGCTTGGAGAGGCCGAGCCGCACCGTCCCCCACTTCCGGCCGTCGACGAAAACGGGGACGGCGAAGTCGTAGACGGCCTCGCCGGCGCTCGTGACCATCCCCTGGGTCAGAGGTTCGGTGGCGCCCGCCGCCCGCTCCTGCACCCTTCCCCGGAGCGGCAGGCCCACCCGCTCGGGATACCGGCTGTGGGCCGCGACCTTGCTGTCGGCGTCGAGCACGACAGCATAGACGACGCCCGGCTCGGCGGCGACGCGCACGACGTTCTGCTCGAGCGCGGTAAAGTTGTAGAGCAGGAGCGGACCGTAGGAGATCGCGGCGAGGTTACGCGCCAACGCCTCACCGCGTCGCTGGACCTCGTCGATGATCGCCACGCGCAAGCGGTGTTCGACCATCACGATGACAGCCGTCATCACGAGAACGATCACTAGGAACGTGCCCAGGAGCAGCTTCGCCCGGAGCGACCCGGGCCTCACCGCGTCCGCTCCAGCCAGATCTTCCTAAAAGGAATGTAGGGATCGCCGAGCCCATTGACCTCGATGCTCCTGACGTAAGGCTGGAAGAGCCGCTCGTAGGTGTGGTGAAAGACAGGGATGAGCGGCGCGTCGTCGAGGATCAGCTGCTCGGCCTTCCGGTACAGCTCGACGAGCCGCTGGGCATCTCGCGTGCGCCGCGCGCTCGCGAGGAGATCGTCGACGACCGGATTTGAGTAACCGAAGAAGTTGCGCGAGCTCCTCGAGCGGAAGAGCTTCGTAAGGAAGTTGTCTGGGTCGGGGACGTCCGCGTACCAAGCGTAGAGGAAGATCGGTAGTTTTCCCTCGTCGAGCATCTTCGAGAACGTCGGCCAGTTGGTGAGGTAGTGGACCTCCGCAGCGATGCCCACCGCCGCGAGCGATTTCTTGATCTCCCCGTGTTCGCGGACGATGTCGTCCCGTTTTGTGCCAGACCAAATGGCAACGGCCGGCAGGCCGCGGCCCCCAGGGTAGCCGGCCTCTGCGAGCAGCTCGCGGGCCTTCTGCCGATCGTACGGGTATCCGGCGAGCGTCGGATTGAAGCCGACCATCCCCGGTGGGAGAATTCCGCGCGCGAAGGTGTATTGCCCGAAGAACACGTCTTGAACGATCGCCTCGCGGTCGATGGCATGGACGATCGCGCGGCGCACGCGTCGGTCGTCGAGCGGCCTCGTGCGCGTGTTGAAGCCGTAGAAGCGCAGGCTGATCATCGGCCGCTTAACGTAGACATGCCTTCCACCGGTGGCAAGCGCCCGCCGGTCCGCACGGGGCGGCACCGGCGCATCCTCGAGATTTCTTTTCAGAAACTCGTCATGCATCGTGTCTCGCTGATCTCCCGGGAAAACGCGAAAGACGAGGCGCGAAAGCTTGGGGGCTCCGTCGAAATACTCCGAGTTTGCGCCCAGAACGATCTCTTTGCCGCGCTCCCAGCGGAGAAATCTGAACGGTCCGGTGCCGACGGGCTGCGTGCCGAACGTCGCGCCCTGAGCCTCGACAAGGTCTCGCGGCACGATCTTGGCGTGACCGATTGCGATGACAGCGACAAACGGCACGACGGTTTCGCTGAGTGTCACCTGAACGATGTGCCGGTCGAGCGCGACGAGGCCCGATACCGTCTTCGCGCGCCCTTCTCTGAAGTCGGGCGCGCCTCTGATGTTCAGGAAGAGTTCCGCGGCGCCGGAATGTGTCATCGGGTCGAGGATGCGAGTGAACGAGTAGACGACATCGTCCGCAGTGACCTCGCGCCCGTGGTGGAACTTCACGCCTTTCCGGAGATCGAACGTCCACGTGAGCCCATCCCGCGAGGCTCGCCAGAACTCAGCCAGTGCCGGTTTGACCGCCAGGGTCTGGTCGAACTGGACCAGGCCATCGAAGATCTGCTGTGACACGGTTCGGCCGTAGGTGTCACTGATCCGTGCGGGATCGAGCGTCTCGGGGTCCTGCCCCAGCGGCCGCCTGTAGATACTGCCGGCGGCGTCGTCTCCGTCCTGGGCCGACACAGGCAACAACCTGGCGCAGAGCAGCGAGCCCAGCAGCAGGACGAGGAGGAAGGGGGGCAACCCGCCCCCCTTCGAACTCAGAACGTTCCTAGTCCGAGCCACCATCCGCCGTGCCAACCGCCTGGAAAAGCTGCGTCGAGCTCGAAGTCGCCGATTCAATCACCGGCGCCACCAGCAGGAACGATCCGACGACCGCGGCCACTATCAGGATGCCAGCCCATGCCTTCGCCATCGCTCTCCTCCTCCTCGGTTGAGAAGCCCTCCCCATGAGGGCTCCAGCAGCACAACCGGTAAGAAGTAGAGCAATTCCACCGCCACGTAGAGCCGGAGGCGGGAGACCGATTCAAGTGTCCGTTTCTCGACGGCGAACTCGCTGTCACGTGCGAGCCGCGTCAACGCGCACCGCACAGTGACTGTGCGGTGCGCCCAGTGACTGGGCGCTCAGCGCTCGCCGCCCGGCGCTCGAACAGCCCAGCGTGCGAGCTTCACGCGGAGCGAGTTGCGATGGATCGCGAGAATCCGTCCGGCCTCGGTGAGATTCCACCCCACTCGCTCGAGCACTCGCAGCACGATCTGGCGCTCGAACTGATCCGTCGCCTCGTTGAGCGGGAGGGCCTCGGCCGCCCGGACCTTCGTGGCCTGCTGAGGCAGCAGCACGTCCAGCGGAAGATCGTTGAGCTGGATGACAGGCCCCTCGGCCAGCACCACGCACCGCTCGATGACGTTCTCGAGCTCGCGCACATTCCCCGGCCACCGATACGCTTGCAGCGCCGCGAGCGCCTCGGGTGAAAGCCCGCCGAGACGCTTGTTGAACCGACGGTTGTGGCGCCGGCTGAAATGGTCGACGAGCACGGGTACATCCTGGATGCGCTCGCGCAGCGGCGGGACCACCACGTGGACGACGTTGAGCCGGTAATAGAGGTCCTCGCGAAAGGCGCCGTGGCCCACGGCCTCTTTGAGGTTGGAGTTGGTCGCGGCGATGAACCGGACGTCGATCTTCACCGGCCGCGTGCCGCCTACCCGCTCGATCTCGCGCTCCTGGAGCACCCGCAGGAGCTTCGCCTGGAGCTCGGCGCGGAGCGTGCCGATCTCGTCGAGAAAGAAGGTGCCTCCCTGCGCCAGCTCGAACTTACCAAGCTTTCTCTGATGGGCGCCGGTGAACGCGCCCTTCTCATGGCCGAAGAGCTCGGACTCGATGAGTGATTCGGCGATGGCCGCCGGATTGACGGCGACGAAAGGCGCCTCGCGCCGCGCCCCCTGGCGATGGATGGCCCGCGCGACGAGCTCTTTGCCGGTGCCGCTCTCGCCGGTGATGAGCACCGTCGTAGACGTGCGCGCGACCTGCGCGATGAGCCCGTGGAGCTTCTCCATCGCGGGGTGCTGGCCGACGATCTCGTCGAGATCGTGCGTCCGGGCCAGCTCGGAGCGGAGGAACGCGACCTCTCGCTCGAGCGCCCGCCGTTCGAGCGCCCGGCGCGAGAGGGACAGGAGCTCGTCCTCCTCGAAGGGCTTGGTCAGGTAGTCGAAGGCCCCGAGCTTCATGGCCGCCACCGCCGTCCGCACCGTCTTCACGGCCGTGACGAGGATCACCTCGATCCCTTCGTCGATGGCCTTGATGCGCTCGAGCACTTCGATTCCGTCCATCCCGGTCAATCGGATGTCGAGCAGCACGAGGTCCACCTGGGAGGCATGGACGACATCGAGCGCGCTGGGGCCGTCCGGAACGTCGACGACGTCGTAGTGGTCCTCGAGGATCAGCCGGAACGATTCCCGGATACCGGGGTCGTCGTCGACGACGAGAACCGCAGGCCGCCGCGCCATTCTCGGGACTCTAGCACCAATTGCGCCTGCGCAGGCGGGGCTGGGATCCGCCTCGAACGTCGACGAGGTTCCGGCGCTCGATGACACCGGGGGCGGGAGCTCTGGCACCGTCTGGGAATCGCGACATTGACGCGCACCACCGGCCATCGAAGAATCACCTCGTGCTCGCCCGGATCCTGTCCGCAGCCCTCGTCGGCGTCGAAGCCGCCCTCGTGCGCGTGGAGGTGGACGTCACCCCGGGCCTGCCCGCATTCACGACGGTCGGGCTTCCTGACTCGGCGGTGCGCGAGAGCCGCGAGCGCGTACGGACCGCGATCCGCAACGCCGGCTTTCCCTTTCCGGCCGACCGGATCACGGTGAACCTGGCCCCGGCCGACCTCCGGAAAGAGGGCGCCTCGTTCGACCTGCCGATCGCGCTCGCCATCCTTGCCGCCACGGGCGCGGTCACCAATGGACAGATCGGCCCCTTCGCCGTGGTCGGCGAGCTGGCGCTGGACGGCCAGATTCAGGCGGTCCGCGGAGCGCTCGCCGTCGGGCTCACGTGCCGGCGCCAGGGCATCGGCACGCTCGTCGTGCCGGTCGCGAACCGCACGGAGGCGCGGGCGGTCGACGGTCTTCGAGTACTCGCCGCTCCGACGCTACGTGATGCGGTATCGCTGCTCAATGGCGACACTGCCGAGGCCGCCCCCCCGGCGCCGGACCCGCCCGCATCACCATCACCATCAACGGACGACCTGGATTTCGCCGACGTGCGGGGCCAGACGTACGCCAAGCGCGCGCTCGAGATCGCAGCCGGTGGAGCCCACAACCTGCTGCTCGTCGGCCCGCCCGGCGGCGGGAAGACGATGCTGGCACGCCGGCTGGCGGGCATCCTGCCCCCGCTCACCCGCGATGAGGTGATCGAAGCGTCGACGATCTGGTCTGTCGCGGGGCTCTTGCCGCGTCACGGAGAGCTGATGAGCCGGCGCCCGTTCCGCGCACCCCACCACACCATCTCGGTGTCGGGTCTCATTGGCGGCGGCACACCTCCGCACCCCGGCGAGGTGACCCTCGCCCATCTCGGCGTCCTCTTCCTGGACGAGCTACCCGAGTTCCAGCAGCACGTGCTCGAGTCGTTGCGCCAGCCGCTCGAAGACGGCCGCGTCACGATCGCGCGAGCGAGTGGCGTCAGCGATTTCCCGGCTCGATTCCAGCTCGTCGCGGCCGCCAATCCGTGCCGGCGCGGTTGCGCGTCCCTCGACCATTGCATCTGCACTCCGGCCGAGCGGGCCAGATACCTCGGCCGTCTCTCGCGCCCGCTCCTGGACCGCATCGACCTGCACGTCGAGCTCCCCGCGCTTGCTCCCGCAGACTTTCGGCCCGCTGTGGCAGGCGACGCGACCGAGACGATCCGCCTGCGCGTGGGCGCGGCGCGCCAGCGACAGCGCGAGCGCTTCCGCGGGACGGGAATCCGCGTCAACGCCGCGATGAGCCCCCGCCAGGTCCGGCGCTTTTGCGCGGTTCCCGCCGAGGCCGAGCGCCTCCTCGCCGCCGCCATGACGGGCCTCGGGCTCTCCGCCCGCGGTCACGACCGTGTGCTCAAGGTGGCGCGTACGATCGCCGATCTGGTCGGCGCCGAAACACTGGCGGCCGAGCACTGCGCGGAAGCCATCCAATACCGCGGTCTCGATCGGCAGTGGCGGGCGTGAGCCAGGCCGGGCGAAGAGGAGGAGAGCTTGGGGCGGGAGCCAGCTACCACTCATGGAATCGACCGGCTCACAGCTTCTGCACGACGACCCTGCCCTGGGAGTTTACGAAGACACGGTAGCGGCTTCCATCCTGGCACGACGCGATGTAGTCGTTCTCGCCCTGCCGGACGGCGGTGACCACCTGGCCACACGGCTGGCCCTGCAGGGCGATCACCGCCGTCAAGTCCTTGAGGACATCCGGGGCGTCCGCAGCGGATGACGGTCGGGCGAAGAGCACTGTGTTCAAGACGACTAGCGCCCAGACTTTCATTCGCCTGCTCATCGCTCTCTCCTCCGGTCGAATTAGAGGTTCGCAAACTTGGCGGGATCCGCCAGAAGATCCCAGAGCGCCTCGCGCGATGCGGAGATGTCGCGCGCGAGCGCTGGGTCTTTGTCCTGTAAGAGTGACAACACTTTGAGGAGCAGAAGATCGTAGGCCTCCCGGAGTTTTGCGCGAGTAACGTCGCCTCGCCCCTGGTGAAACGCCGCGAATTGCTCCAGCAGGTCATCGACCTGATTCTTGAGCGAGAGCTTGGTGAACACACCGATCGCTGTGGTCTCGCGAAGTCGCTTCTCGAAAGACGTCAGATCGAGGGCTGGAGATCCCTTCGGTGTCCCAGGCGGTGGAACCGTGGGCCCAGACGGCGCTGTCGGCGAAGGAGCCACGGCATTCGGCAGACTCTCGGCCCGTGGTGGCTCGGTCGCCGGGGCCGGGCGACCTGCCGTATCACTTGTGGATGGCGGCGACCGACGGACCGGTCCTGATTTCACCACCCCGTCCGGTGGGGGACACATCAGCGGAGCGCAGTCGCTTGCCTGGATGAGCAAGACCAGGCAACTCACGACCAATATCCCTGCGGCACCTCGGACCGTCACCGCTCTCCAGTCTCCATTTTCGACCATGCCTGGCGCTCGGGCGGGGCTGTCCTGTTGGACCACCCGCGCGCCTGTTGTCATTCACGCCGGGCTTTGGCCCCGAGTCTGGCTCTAGAATATCGTTCGATGCCAGACCCGGTCTCGACCCGACGCCCGCGAACGCCCATCCTGGAAGTGCACAGCCACGTGGTTGGCGGTGAGGCGCGGTCCCCACTGATCCTCGTGCACGGCGCAGCGAACTCGGCGCGGGTCTGGACGTTCTGGCAGGACGAGCTCGCTCACCACGGATGGTCCTCGCACGCCCTCGACCTCCGTGGTCATGGGCACGGTGCGTCGGTCGACGTCGGTACCCTGCGAATGGGCGACTATGCCGACGACGTGGTGGCCGTTGCGCGTACGCTGCGGCATCCCCCCATCCTCCTGGGCTGGAGCATGGGCGGACTGGTGGCGATGATGGCGGCCGCGGCCTGCGACGCGCGAGCCTTCGTGGGCCTCGCGCCGAGCACGCCGGCTCGGGTACGTGACGCCTCGGTCGCGCTCCGCTCGGGCGCATTCGGCGCCGAGGCATATGGGATCGTCGGCCGCGACCCAGACCGTCAGCCCGCGATGGCGGATCTCGATCGAGCCGAGCGCGTGATCGCCCTGGACTCGCTCGGTCCGGAGTCCCGCCTCGCGCGAGACGAACGCCAGGCGGGGATCGTCATCGACGATCTCGCGTGTCCTCTTCTCATCGTCACCGGGACGGCGGACACCCAGTGGCCCCGGCGACGGTATGACGACTTCCCCTTCCCGGCCGATCATGTCAGCGTCGCGGGCGCTTCGCACTGGGGGCTCGTCCTGAACCGGCGGGTGGTGCCAGGGATCGTGTCCGCGTTGATCGGCTGGCTCGAGAAAAACGCCTCGCGCGGGAGGCCCTGAAAAGACTGCTTCGCGACCTGACAAAGCTGCTGAAGAAGCGGTCGATTTCTGATTCGCCGTCGTCGGAGCACGCCCGACGGACGACGCCAGAACCTAGCGGCGGCCGCGCGGCGGGATGTTCGTGTAGATGATGGTGCCGTCGTCCCCGACCGCTCGATAGACCGCGGTGGGCGCGCCGGCCAGGCCGTTGGTGCTGCCGTCGTAGTGATAGAGCACGCGCGTCACGTAGTCGCGCGTCTCGGTAAATGGCGGGATCCCCCTGTAGGCGACCACCGCTTTCTCGCCGGCGTTGTAGGCAGCCAGCGCCATCGGCAGGTCGTTCCCGAACCGATCGATCAGACCCCGGAGGTGCCGCACGCCGCCATCGATGTTCTGCTGGGGATCGAAACTGTTGCGGACGCCAAGCATCGAGGCCGTCTGCGGCATGAGCTGCATCAGCCCTTGGGCGCCTTTCACGGAAACCGCGTGCGGGTTGAACGCAGATTCGACGCGGATGACGGCCTGGACCAGACGCTCCGGCACGCCGTAGCGCTCGGATGCGTCCCTGATCTCGGCCGCATAGCGCTCGGTGTCTGCGCGCGCCAGTCGCAGCCAGCCCGCGGCGGTGCCAGACGAGTATCCGAGGCCACGATAGCGGGGGTCGGTCGGCGCGTTGGTGAAGTGGACGGTCCCGTCGCTCGTCGCGAGCCGATAGACCTCGGCGCCAGCCGGCGCGGCGGCCACCATGGTGGCCGCCACCATATACAGGACAAACCCGGAACGGAGCATGCCGCTATGTTAACGGACCGGGTGTTTCCCCTTCAAGGACAGAAGACGGGTTCCGGAAAAGTCCGAAAGACCCCGGAAATCAGGAAGATAACGCCAGTGACTCGATCTCGGGCCAGGCTGGCGCATCCTCGAGAGCGAGCCTCAGGACATCGGGCACCGAATCGACCAAGTGTATCGTCATCTCGTCCCGCACCCGAGGGGGTACGTCCTCGATGAGATTCTTTGCGTTTCGCTTGGGCAGTAGCACTGTCCGAATCCCGGCGCGGTGCGCGGCCAGGACCTTCTCCTTGATCCCGCCGACCGGCAGCACGCGCCCGGCGAGACTAACCTCGCCGGTCATGGCGAGCCCGGAGCGCACGCGACGGCCGCTGAGCAATGACACGAGCGCCGTCGTCATCGTGACGCCCGCCGAGGGTCCGTCCTTGGGAATCGCCCCGGCGGGGACGTGCACGTGGATGTCCGACATCTCCCAGAACTCGGGTGCGATGTGGAGCTCCTCCGCGTGAGACCGCACCCACGAGAGCGCCGCCTGGACCGACTCCTTCATGACATCGCCGAGCTGACCGGTCAGCGTCAGCGTGCGCGCCCCCTTCATCCGAGTCGCCTCGATGAACAGGATGTCGCCGCCAGCCGGCGTCCATGCGAGGCCGATCGCGACACCGGGGACGCGCGTCCGCTCTTCGACCTCCTCGAGCTCGAAGCGTGGCACGCCGAGGAACGACGTGACCAGGTCGGGCGTGATCCGCACCGATTCGGTGTGCCCTTCCGCGCGCCGGCGGGCCACCTTTCGGCAGACGCTGGCGATCTCGCGCTCGAGATTGCGCACGCCGGCCTCACGCGTATAGCCGCGGGCCAGCAGGCGCAACGACTCCGGCGTGAACTCGATGTCCGCAGCTGCATCGAGGCCGTGCGCCCGCGCCTGCCTGGGCACGAGGTGCCTCTCGGCGATGGCGATCTTCTCTTCCTCCGTGTATCCGGCGAGCGGGATGATCTCCATCCGATCGCGCAGCGCCGGGGGCACCGTGTCGATCACGTTCGCGGTCGTGATGAACAGCACGCGCGACAGGTCGAAGGCGACATCCAGGTAGTGATCGCGGAACGAGCCGTTTTGCTCCGGATCGAGCACCTCCAGGAGCGCCGAGGCCGGATCGCCCCGGAAGTCCATCCCCAGCTTGTCGATCTCGTCGAGCATGAAGACGGGGTTCTTCGTCCCGGCGCGCCGGAGCCCCTGGATGATCTGGCCCGGCAGCGCGCCGATGTAGGTCCGGCGGTGGCCGCGGATCTCGGCCTCGTCCCGCATACCGCCCAGCGAGATGCGGTGAAACTTCCGGCCGAGGGCGCGCGCGATCGACCGCCCGAGTGACGTCTTGCCGACGCCCGGGGGACCGACGAAGCAGAGGATCGGGTCCTTGCCGGACGGCCGGATCTTCTTCACCGCCAGGTATTCGAGGATCCGCTCCTTGATCTTCTCGACCCCCTCGTGGTCCTCGTCGAGGATCGCGTGGGCCCCGGCAATGTCCACGTTGTCGGCGGTCTCCTGCTGCCACGGCATCGAGACGAGCCAGTCGATGTAGGTCCGCGCGACCGTGTACTCGGCCGCCGCAGGCGGCATCCTCGCCAGCCGGTCCAGCTCGCGCAGCGCCTCCTTGTTCGCCTCTTCCGTCATGCCGGCCGCCTCGATCTTCCGGCGAAGCGCCTCGGCCTCCTGCGTACGGTCGTCGGTCTCGCCCAGCTCCTTCTGGATGGCCTTCATCTGCTCACGCAGGTAGTACTCGCGCTGAGTCTTCGACATCTCGGACTGGACTTCCGACTGGATCTTCGACCCGAGCTCCAGAACCTCGGCCTCCTTCGTGAGAGCGGCCACGAGCCTCTGCAGGCGCTCGGCGATTCCGACGGTCTCGAGCAACTCCTGCCGGAGGGCCGTCGGAAGTGTCGGCAGCGACCCGGCGATCAAGTCCGCGAGCGCGCCCGGCCCTTCCGCGGCGCCGAGGATGCTCGCGAGCTCGTCGGGCAGCGTCGGGGAGAGCGCGACGACCTTCTGGAAGAGGCCGGCGGCCGTCCGCGCGAGCGCTTCGACCTCGAGGGTCGCCGAGGGCGCCTCGTCGGTAAGACGCTGAATCCGCGCCCGGAGAAACGGGGTCTCCTGGACGGTGTCGGTGATACGGAACCGCACAAGCCCCTGAACGACGAGGCGCAAGGTGCCGTCGGGCTGCTTCAGCGCCTTCTCGATGACGGTCGCGGTCCCGATCGCGTGAAGCCCCTGAGCACGGGGCGCGTCCTCCGACGGATCGCGCTGCATGACGGCGCCGATGATTCGGCTGCCCTGGAGCGCCTCCTGGATGAGCCGGACCGACGCGGGCCGGCCGACCGCGAGCGGCATCACCGCCTGCGGAAAGATCACCGTCCCGCGCAACGGCAGAATTGCGAGGGCATCCGGAATAATGAGCTCGCTATCGTCGCGCTCGCCAGCCATGATTCCCCTTTCTCGTCGTACTAAAACAGATCGACCGGCTTGAGGTGGCCGGAGGCGGCCCGGACCAGGGCCTCCCGCGGTTCCTGCGGCCGGGAGTGACTCGCGGCCTCGCCGCCCTCCTCGCGGAGGTAGGCGACCAGATCCTCAATCTGTTTCTGCATCTCGATCATTCGACGTCTCATCTTTAGGATGACCTCGATGCCGGCGAGATTCACCCCGAGATCCCGCGTGAGCCGCAGCAGACGGGCCAGCTCATCGACGTCTCCCGTGGAATACATGCGCGTCCGGCCGACGGTCCGGCTCGGACGCACGAGCCCCTTCTTCTCGTAGAAGCGAAGCGTCTGCGGGTGGACGTTCAGCATGTCGGCGACCACCCCGATCATGTAGAGCGGCTTGCCGCGGTCGGTCACTGCGCGCCTCCCCGATAACGCTCGAACGCGGTCCGGGTTTCGATCGGCATCAACCGCTCGAGCTGGCGCACGAGCTCGTGCGTCCGCGCGTCGAGCCCGGTCGGGACCTCGACCCGAACCGTCACGTAGAGGTCCCCGGTCGACTCACCGGTCAGCTTGGGCAGCCCCTGCCCGCGCAGCCGGAACACCTGGCCGCCCGTCGTACCCGGCGGAACGACGAGCGCCGCTTCCCCCGATGGCGTCGGGACGCGGATGCGGGCACCGAGGAGCGCCTCCCACACGCTGATCGGCACCTCGCAGTGCACGCTGTCCCCCTTCCGACGGAAAAAGGGGTGCTCCCCGACCCGCGTGCTCACGATCAAATCGCCGCGCGGCCCGCCGAACGGCCCTGCATTTCCCTCGTCGGTCACGCGGATCTGTGCTCCGGAATCCACTCCGGCGGGAACCGCGACGTCCACCGGCTCGACGACCCGGCGTACGCCACGACCGAGGCACATCGCACAGCGCCCCCCCTGGGCGGCGCCACTCGCCGCACAAGCAGTGCAGGGCGAGAACCGCGGGACTTCCATCTGCACCCTCGCCCCTCGTGCCACTTCGGCGAAGGACAGCTCGACGACCGCATGGACGTCGTCGCCACGCCGGCCGGCGCCGAGCGCGTCGTCGACACCGGCCGCGGGCCCGATCCGATCGTACATCTGCCGCGCGGCAGGATCGCCGAGCACTCGGAAGGCCTCGGCGATTTCGTTGAAGAGCTCGCGGGCCCGCTCGTCCCAGAAGTTGACGTCGGGCGAGTACTGCCGCGCGAGCCGCTGATACGCGCGGCGAACCTCGCGCGGCCCGGCCGTCGCCGCGATGCCCAGCACCGCGTAGTAATCGCGACGCATCGGACGGTTACTTCTTCTTGTCGCCCAGATCCTCGAAGTCGGCGTCGACGACCTCGCCTTCCTTCGGGCCAGTCGAGCCCTGGCTCGGCCCGCCGGGCGCGCCGGCCGGCTGACCTTGCGTCTGGGCCTCGCGGTACATGATCTCCGCGAGCTTGTGCGACGCGCGGGTCAGGTTCTCCTGGGCGCGCTTCATCCGCTCGAGGTCCTCGCCCTTCAGCGCTTCGCGCGCCTCCGCCAGGGCGTCGTCGATCGCCTTACGATCGGCTTCTCCCAGCTTGGCGCCGTGCTCCCCGAGCGTCCGCTCCGTGGAGTACACGAGCGAGTCCGTCTGGTTGCGGACTTCGATTTCCTGCTTCCGCTTCGAGTCTTCCGCGGCGTTCGTCTCCGCTTCCTTCACCATTCGGTCGATCTCGTCCTTGGTCAGCCCGGACGAGGCGGTGATCGTGATGTTCTGCTGCTTGCCCGTGGCCTTGTCCTGCGCTGCGACGTTCAAGATGCCGTTCGCGTCGATGTCGAACGTCACCTCGACCTGCGGCACCTGACGCGGCGCGGGCGGGATACCGACCAGGTGGAACTTCCCCAGAGTCCGGTTGTCGCGCGCCATGGGCCGCTCGCCCTGGAGCACGTGGACTTCGACCGAGGTCTGGTTGTCCGCCGCGGTCGTGAAGACCTCGCTCTTCTTGGTCGGAATCGTCGTGTTCCGGGAGATGAGCGGAGTCATCACGCCGCCGAGCGTCTCGATCCCGAGCGAGAGCGGAGTGACGTCGAGCAGAAGGAGGTCCTTCACCTCACCCGTGAGCACCGCCCCCTGTACGGCGGCGCCAACCGCCACGACTTCGTCCGGGTTGACGCCCTTGTGCGGCTCCTTCCCGAAGAGCTGCTTCACGGCCTCCTGCACCTTCGGCATGCGCGTCTGGCCGCCCACGAGGATGACCTCGTTGATGTCCTTCTGGCTCACGCCGGCGTCCTGCATGGCCTGCCGGCACGGGCCGAGGGTGCGCTCCACGAGATCCGCCACGAGCGCCTCGAGCTTGGCCCGCGTTAGCGTGAGCACGAGGTGCTTGGGACCGCTCGCGTCCGCCGTGATGAAGGGCAGGTTGATCTCGGTCTGCAGCGTCGTTGACAGCTCGCACTTCGCCTTCTCGGCCGCCTCCTTCAACCGCTGGAGCGCCATGCGGTCCTTCAGAAGGTCGATCCCGTGCTCCTTCTTGAACTCCCCCGAGATCCAGTCCATGACGCGCTGGTCGAAGTCGTCGCCACCCAGGTGGGTGTCGCCGTTGGTCGCCTTGACCTCGAAGACGCCCTCACCGATTTCGAGAATCGAGATATCGAAGGTGCCGCCGCCGAGGTCGTAGACAGCGATCGTCTCCTCCTTCTTCTTGTCGAGCCCATAGGCGAGCGCGGCGGCGGTGGGCTCGTTGATGATCCGCAACACCTCGAGACCGGCCACGCGCCCGGCGTCCTTGGTCGCTTGCCGCTGGCTGTCGTTGAAGTAGGCGGGCACGGTGATGACGGCCTGCGTGACTTTCTCGCCCAGGTACGCCTCGGCCGCTTCCTTCAGTTTTCTCAGAATCATGGCCGAGATCTCGGGCGGCGAGTACTGCTTGCCCCTCACCTCGACACGGGCGTCGCCGTTGCTGGCCTTGACCACCTTATACGGGACGAGCTTGATCTCCTGGAGCACCTCGTCGTAGCGGCGTCCCATGAACCGCTTGATCGAGAACACAGTGTTCTCGGGATTCGTGATCGCCTGCCGCTTGGCCACCTGACCGACGAGGATTTCTCCGTCTTTGGTGAACCCCGCGACCGAGGGCGTCAGCCGGCTGCCCTCCTGGTTCGCGATCACCGTGGGGTTGCCACCCTCGACGACCGCCACCACCGAGTTGGTCGTCCCGAGGTCAATACCGATCACCTTCGCCATGTCGAGTCTCCCTTTCCTTGGTCTCGTGGCGACGGAACGGGTCGCCGTTCCGTCGCCTTACGCCTTCGAACGATGCGAACGACTCATGCGAACGACTCAGACGATATCGATCTTGATTTCCTTCGGCTTGACCTCGTCCGCCTTCGGAAGCGTGACCTCGAGCATCCCGTCGCGGTACGTGGCCTTCACCTTGTCGGCCTGGACAGGCATAGGAAGCTGGACGCTCCGCTCGAACTTCCCGTAAACACGCTCGACGTGGCGATAGCTCTCGTCCGTGACGTCGCGGTCGAACCCGCGCTCGCCTTTCACGGTCAGCAGATCGCCGGTGATCGACACGGATACGTCCTTCTCGCGGACCCCTGGAAGCTCAAAATTCAGAACGAGATCGTCCTTGGTCTCGTGCATGTCGAGGACCGGTGCCCACATCCGTGCGGCCGAGCCGGTCGCGACGGCCGTGGGCCGTCCAGCGAAGCTGTTGAAGAGGCGGTTGACCTCTCCCTGTATCTCGGCAATGTTCCGAAATGGATCCCACCTCTCGATTTCCCCGAACGGACGCCAACGCGCGATCGTCATCGCAAAGCCCTCCTTATCGCAAAGCCCTTGTTGTGGCTCTGGCCGGTCCCCTTTTGGCCGGACAAGTATGAGTACACAAGACACATATCATCTTAGTATCATCATGTCAAGTATGGCACTGGGCCCTGCCGTCGTCCCGGATCCTAAAGAGCTCTGAGCTCAGAATGATAGGGTGGGGGGGATGCGGTTAGGGTGTATGGCCCTCGTGGCGGCCTTCGCGGTGATAGGCGGGCTGGCCATCGGATCGGCCTGGATGGGATCTCGAATGCTCCAGGAGCCGGAAGTCCTCGCGACCGCGGGGAAAGCCGAGGACGGCGTCCGAGCTCAGCAGAAGATTTACGACGTCCTCCGCGGCGGGGCGCGGCGAGCCAGAGGACGTGCCCATCAGGTCATCCTGTCGGAAGCCGAGTTGAACGCGTTTCTCGCACGCCATCTGGCCGAGGCGGCCAAGGTCCCCTTGAGGCTCGGGGCCGTGAGGCTGGTTGGCGACGGAATTGTCGAGATCAAGGGAGACCTTCCGCTGGGTCAGCTTCTGTCGTTCGCCGAACTCCTGCCCGCCCATTGGCTCGAGCGGCCGGTCTGGCTTCACTTCGGGGCGCGCGCAAGTCTGGAGGTGGGAGCAGATCGTGGTCAGCGTCGCTATCTACGCCTCGACATTGAACGGCTCGCGCTCGGCCGCCAGCCGCTGCCCGTCATGTTTCTGAGACTTCTGCTGAACCCGGCGATTCTGAGTCAGCTTCGGTGGCGGCTACCCGAGACGGTGGAATCGATCACGATCGAGACACAGATGGTCGTGATCAGGACTGCCTCGTGACTTGCACATAGCGGACCTGCAGGTCGTAGATGAGCTCGTCGAGGATCCGGCTCTCGTCGCCCGACCGGTGTCCTTCCGTTTTCTCTCGCAGCAGGACGAGCAGGTCGATCGCATCCGCGGCCTGGACCAGATCGGTCTGACGCTGGCCCGTAAGGGGATCGGGGGCATGCCCCAGCGCGATCACCGCCGAGCTCGCGAGCATCATGAAGAGCCCGGCCAGGCTGCGCTCGCCCGGGGGGGCCGAGCCGTGTGGCACTGGCGGTCGCGACTCGTCGCTAGAGAGGGGCGGCCGGGGCGGATCCTCGGCGCCCAGACGTCTGCGCCTGTCGGTGACCTTGAAAACATCCTCGGAATCGCCCGTCGGCATCGTCTGAGCCTAGCACAGGCGAAAACCCTTGTTGTATAATCGGTTAGCCTCAGGAACGGACATGACCGAGTCCCCCGGCGTTCTTTTTGAACGGCTCCTGGACGTCATGATGCGCTTGCGTGCACCCCGCGGCTGCCCGTGGGATCGTGAGCAGACGCGGACATCCCTGAAGCCATACCTGATCGAGGAAGCGTACGAAGTCCTGGAAGCGATCGAGTCCGGACGCAGCGCTCCCCTGCGGGAGGAACTGGGCGACCTTCTCTTCCAGGTCGTCTTCCACGCCCGGCTTGCCGAGGAACTAGGCGAGTTCACCATGCGCGATCTGCTCCGGCAGCTCATCGACAAGATGGTGCGCCGTCACCCGCACGTATTCGGTGACGCGTCGGTCGGCACGGCGACCGAAGCCCTCGCTCAGTGGGAGGCCATCAAGCAGCGCGAAGCCGACGAGCGAGGACTGCGCCGATCGCTCCTCGACGGCGTCCCCCGCGCGCTGCCGGCGCTGTTGCGGGCGCAGCGCGTCCAAAGCAAGGCGGCGCGAGTGAACTTCGACTGGCCCAGCGCGCGCGCGGCGTGGACCAAGGTCGAGGAGGAGATCCGTGAGGCCGCCGAGGCGCTCGCCTCCGGCGACGCCCACCGCATTCAGGAGGAGCTCGGCGATGCGCTCTTTTCGCTCGTGAACGTGGCGCGTCTCGCGACGCTCGACGCCGAAGAGGCGCTGCACGGCGCGATCGAGAAGTTTCGCAGACGCTTCGCCGACATGGAGGCCGAGCTGGTCGCGCGCGGTACGTCGGTCTCCGCGGTGGCGCCCGACGAGCTCGAGCGCGCGTGGGAAGCAGCGAAAGCTGATGAGCGCGGTGAGGCACGGCCATGAGGCTCCGGATCGGTCAGTCGTCCATTGCGATCGAGCGGGGCGACATCACTGACTGGGAGGTCGACGCCATCGTCAATGCGGCGAACTCGACGCTCGCCATGGGCACCGGCGTCGCCGGGGCCATCAAGCGGAAGGGCGGGGTCATCATCGAGGAAGAGGCGATGCGGCAAGGGCCCGTGGAGGTCGGCGAGGCCGTGCTGACCACCGGCGGCAATCTCGCCGCCACCCATGTCATCCACGCCGCGGTCATGGGCTCAGACCTCAAGACCGACGGCGAGAAGATCACGACCACCACTCGAGCGGTCCTGGCCCTTGCGGCGAAACACCGAATCACGTCCCTTGCCCTCCCCGCGCTCGGAACCGGCGTCGGGCGCGTCCCGCCGGCGGTGTCGGCCGACGCCATGCTCAACGCCGTGCTCGCCCACCTGAAAGGGGGTCCCGCCGGCCTGAAACGGGTCGTTTTCGTGCTCTACCAGGACGACGCCTACAAGGCCTTTACCGATACGTTGAAGCGCCTGGGTGGGGTACAGTAAAAGATTACAATGGCCCAGCCGGTCAAGCTCGGGCAGCCTGTCAACCGACGCCTCGGGGACCTCCTCGTCGCCGATGGTCTGCTCTCCGCCGAGCAACTCAAGAAGGCGCTCGCGGAGCAGAAGGGCTCCCCGGAGAAGATCGGCTCGGTCCTCATCCGGCTGAACTTCGTCAACGAAGACCAGCTCATTGGATTCCTCTCTCGGCAGTACGGCGTGCCATCGATCACGCTCGCCCAGCTGGACATCGACTCGGACGTGCTGAAGCTGGTGCCGGCGCCCATCGCGAGGAAGTACGAAGTGATCCCGGTCAGGAAGATGGGAAACTCGTTGGCGTTGGCGATGGCGGATCCCACGAATGTCTTCGCGCTGGACGACATCTCGTTCATGACGAATCTCCAGGTATTGCCGCTGGTTGCGTCGCAGACGGCGATCAAGAAGGCGATCGACCGCAACTACGAGTCGAAGACCGAGGCCATCTCCACCGTCCTGTCGGATATGCAGACCGACCTCAGCAACCTCGAGGTCTTGGCGGAGGGCGAGGAAGGCTCCAAGGTCGACGTCTTCGAGCTGAAGGAATCAGCCGACGAAGCGCCGGTCGTGAAATTGGTCAACATGGTGCTCGTCGATGCGATCCAGAAAGGCGCCTCCGACATCCACTTCGAGTCCTACGAGAAGATCTTCCGCATCCGCTTTCGGATTGATGGCGTGCTCCACGAGATGCTGGCGCCGCCGAAGCGGTTGGAGTCGGCGATCCTCTCGCGGCTGAAGATCATGTCCAGCCTCGACATCGCGGAACGTCGGCTGCCGCAGGACGGCCGCATCAAGCTCCGGTATAACACCCGCGAAATCGACTTCCGCGTCTCGACGCTCCCGACGATCTTCGGCGAAAAGGCGGTCCTCCGCATCCTCGACAAGGAAGCGCTGAAGCTCGACATGACGCAGCTCGGCTTCGACGAGTGGAGCCTCGAGAAGTTCAGCGCCGCGATTCACCAGCCCTACGGCATGGTCTTGATCACGGGGCCGACCGGGTCCGGGAAGACAACCACGCTCTACTCGGCGATCCACACGATCAATTCTCCGGACGTCAACATCATGACCGCCGAGGACCCCGTCGAGTACAACCTGAAGGGCGTGAACCAGGTGCAGGTCAATGAGGGCGTCGGCCGGACGTTCGCCGCCGCGCTCCGCTCCTTCCTCCGCCAGGACCCGGACGTGATCCTCGTGGGTGAGACGCGCGACCTCGAGACGGCGCAGATCAGCATTCGCGCCGCGCTGACCGGCCACCTGGTGTTCTCCACGCTCCACACGAATGACTGTCCCTCGACCATCGCGCGGCTTCTCGACATGGGGATCCCGCCGTTCCTGGTGGCGTCGTCGCTCCTCCTCGTCCTGGCCCAGCGGCTCGGCCGGAAGGTGTGTCGAGCGTGCCGAGAGCCGTACGACGCCGACGAGGAGAGCCTCGTCCCGTACGGCCACGTTCCCTCGGGGAAGGGGAAAGTCCAGTTCTACAAGGGGAAGGGTTGCGCGACGTGCAACTTCACGGGCATGAAGGGTCGCATCGCGATCTATGAGGTGATGCCGGTCGGCGAGGAGCTCCGAGACGCCATTCTCAAGAACGCGTCGACCGCCGACTTGCGGTCGATCGCGCAGTCGCAGGGCATGAGGAGCCTGCGCCAGGCAGGCCTGATGAAGATCATTGAAGGAACTACGACTGTCGAGGAAGTGCTGAGAGTTACCCTGTCCTGAGCAGGGGCATTGCGGTGTAGGAGGCACAATGGCCGCCAATATGGCCGATCTTCTGCAGCTCATGGTGGACCGCGGCGCGTCGGACCTGCACATCACCAGCGGGACCTACCCCCAGATCCGCGTCAACGGTCGCCTGACGCAGCTCACCCAGTTCGAGGTCCTGACACCCCAGGACACCCAGCGGCTCTCGTACAGCGTGCTGAACGAGGGCCAGAAGCAGAAATTCGAGGAGGAGAACGAGCTCGACCTCTCGTTCGGCATCCAGGGTCTCGCGCGCTTTCGGTGCAACGTCTACCGGCAGCGCGGCGCCGTGGGGAGTGCGATCCGCGTCATCCCATACAAGATCCGCTCGTTCGAGGAGCTCGGGCTGCCCCAGATCGTCCAGCAGCTCGCCGATCGACCCAAGGGGCTCATCCTGGTCACCGGGCCGACCGGGTCCGGAAAGTCGACGACGCTCGCCGCCATGATCGACAAGATCAACAACGAGCGCCACGATCACATCATGACGATCGAGGACCCGATCGAGTTCGTCCATCCGCACAAGCAGTGCCTCGTCAACCAGCGCGAGGTCTTCGCCGACACAAATTCGTTCACCAGGGCCCTCAAATCGATCCTCCGTCAGGATCCGGACGTGGTCCTCGTCGGCGAGATGCGCGACCTCGAGACGATCGCGGCCGCGTTGACGATCGCGGAAACCGGCCACCTGACCTTCGGCACCCTGCACACGAACTCGTGCGCCCAGACGATGAACCGGATCATCGACGTGTTCCCGACGGCACAGCAAGCGCAGGTGCGGGCACAGCTCGCGCTCGTGCTGGAGGGCGTGCTCTCACAGACCCTCATTCCCAAGGTCGGCGGCGGGCGCGTGATGTCGCTGGAGATCATGACCGCCACGCCGGCCATCCGCAACCTCATCCGCGAGGAGAAGATTCACCAGGTGTATTCCGCGATCGCCACCGGCCAAAAGTTCGGCATGCAGACGATGAATCAGTCCCTGGCGGATCTGGTCAAGCGGCACATGATCACGAAGGAGGACGCGCTGAACCGGTCGACCCTGGTCGAGGAGTTGCTTCAGCTCCTCGCGCACGAAGGTCCAGCAGCCACGGCCGGCGCGGGCGCCGGCGCGTCACCGTTCGCCAGACGGTAGGAGGAGGAGACCATGGCCCTGTATGCGTATCGCGGCCGCTCGGGGGGAGCGGTCGTCTCAGGGGAGATCGAGGCGAACGACCGCCCCACCGCCGTCACCCAGCTGCGCGCCCGGGGCGTCGTCGCGACCTCCGTCCAGGAGCGGACGGCCAAGCCCGTCGGCATCAAGAAGATCGGCGGCAAGGTCAAGGACCGGGACATGGCGATCTACACGCGCCAGTTCTCCACGATGGTGGACGCCGGCCTCCCGATCGCGCAGTGCCTCTCGATCCTCTCCGAGCAGAGCGACTCCAAGGCCCTGCGGGACGTCACGGGCAAGATCGCGCGCGAGGTCGAGGGCGGCTCCACGCTCGCCGAGTCCTTCCGGAAATATCCCAAGGTCTTCAACGACCTGTTCACCAACATGCTCCAGGTCGGTGAGTCGGGCGGCGTGCTCGATGTCGTCCTGCAGCGCCTGTCGGGTTACATCGAAAAGGCCGCCAAGCTGAAGAGCAAGGTCAAGGGGGCGATGGTGTATCCCGTCACCATCATCAGCGTGGCGGTACTGGTCATCGTGTTCATGATGATCTTCGTCATCCCGACGTTCGCCAAGATGTTCCAGGGGCTCGGCGCGGACCTCCCGCTGCCGACGAAGATCGTCATGTTCCTCTCGGAGTTCACGCAGCGGTACATCCTCGTCATGGTGGGCGTGGGCGCCGGCGTGATCTACGGGATCAAGCGCTACTACAACACCGATCAGGGCAGCAACATCATCGACGCGTTCTTGCTGAAGGTGCCGGTCGTCGGGATGCTCATTCGCAAGGTCGCCGTCGCGCGGTTCACCCGGACGCTCGGTACCCTGATCTCCTCCGGCGTTCCCATCCTCGAGGGCCTGCTCATCACCGCGCGGTCGGCCGGGAATCGCGTCGTCGAACGGACCGTGATGCAGGCACGCACGGCTGTCACCTCGGGCCGGACTCTGTCCGAGCCGCTCAAGGGCAGCACCGTGTTCCCACCCATGGTCGTGCACATGATCAGCGTCGGCGAGAACACCGGCGCGCTCGACCAGATGCTCTCCAAGATCGCCGACTTCTACGACGACGAGGTCGACACCGCGGTCACGGCGCTCACGTCCTTGCTCGAGCCCATCATGATCGTCTTTCTGGGCGTCGTCGTGGGCGGCCTCGTCGTCGCGATGTATCTTCCGATCTTCCGTCTGGTCACGTTGATGAAGTAGTGAGCGCGTTCAACGTCGGCGGGCCGCTCCGGGGGTTCGCCTGGGCGCGGCTCGGCGTCGCGGTCGTGCCGCTGGCGCTCGGGCCGTTCGTCTCGCCCGGCCTCGTGGCGGGCGAGCGCGAGGTGCTGGCCCTCGCGCTCGTCGTCGCCCTGGCGTCGTCGGGCGCGTTGCTTCTGTTCGGTCCGCCGGCCCAGCCTCGCCGCCTCGCGTGGTTCATCTGCCTGCTCGACGCCGCGCTCATCACGGCGGTCGTCGCGGCCACGGGCGGCGCGCGCTCGATTTTCGCCTTCCTGTACGTGCTCTGTGTCACCTCGGCCTGCGTGCTGCTGTCTCGCACGCGCGGCCTCGCCATCGCAGCGGTGTCCAGCGTGCTGTACACGGGGATCGTCGTGTCCCGCACCGTGCTCCCGCTGATTCAGTTCTCGGACGCACCACAGGAGACGACGGCGCTCGAGCTGGTCACGATGTTCCTCAACGCCGCGACCCTGCTCGTCGTGGCGATCGTCGCCGGCGGTCTTGGAGAGCGGTACCGAGCCACCCGGCAGGAGCTCGAGACACGGCGGAAGGATCTCCGCGATCTGCAGGCATTCAAGGATCTCGTCTTTCAGTCCGTCGGCACCGGGCTGATCGCGCTCGATCGGGAGCACCGGGTCACCGCGTTTAACCGCGCCGCAGAGGAGATCACCGGCGTAGCGGCACCGCGGGCCATCGGTCGCACCTGGTCGGCGCTCGTCGGTGCCGCGTTACCGCTCGAGCCGATCGAGGTGGCGATCGGCGGCAACCCGCGAGCGTCCACGCGGCATGAGACGATGCTGCGCCGGCCCGACGGCACGACGGTGCCCGTCCGCATGACCTTCTCCGCCCTCCGCTCCGGCGAGGGGGAACGGCTGGGGTTGATCAGCGCCTGTGAGGACCTCTCGGCGATTCGCGAAATGGAGATGCGGATGCGTCAAGCCGATCGGCTGGCGACGGTCGGTCGGATGGCGGCGAATATCGCGCACGAGATCCGCAACCCTCTCGCCTCTCTCACCGGGGCGATCGAGGTCCTCACCAGCCCGCTCACGGCCGATGACGCGCGCGAGCGCCTCTCGCAGATCGTGGCGCGCGAGTCCGAGCGGCTGAACCACATCATCAAGAACTTCCTCGAGTACGCGCGCCCGGCGCCGCTGTCGATCGCCGCCTTCGACGTGGCGGTCGCCGCCGAAGAGGTGCTGCTTCTGCTCGAGCATCGGGCGAGCCCCGGCAGCCTCAAGGTCATCCGCGAATTCGCCCCGTCCATCCCCTGGCCCGTGGATGCTCAGCAGTTCCGGCAGATCCTGTGGAATCTCTGCCTGAACGCCGTGGAGGCGATGCCGGATGGGGGTGAGCTGCGGGTGGCCGCCGCCGTCCGGGCTGGCACGCTCGAGGTCGCCGTGAGCGACACCGGCGACGGCATTGGCGCCGGCGATCTCGCCCACGTGTTCGAGCCCTTCTTCTCCACGAAGCCGGAGGGCACCGGACTCGGGCTCGCCCTCGTCCATCGCATCGTCCAGGAGCACGGAGGCGAGATCGACGTACGCAGCGCGCCGGGTCTCGGCACCACGTTCACCCTCACGCTTCCCGCCCGCAATGCCTGACACACGGGTGCTCGTCGTCGACGACGAACGGAGCATGCGCGAGCTCCTCGCGATCATGCTGCGACAAGCGGGCCACGACGTCACCCTCGCCGAGGGCGGCGAGCAGGCCGTCGACGTGCTCAAGAACGAGGCGTTCGATCTCGTCATCACCGATCTTCGCATGCGGAAGGTCGACGGCCTCGGAGTGCTGCGCGCCGCCAAGGAGCACTCGCCCGGCGCCGTGGTCCTCGTCGTCACCGCCTTCGCCTCGACGGAGACGGCCGTCGAGGCGATGAAGCTGGGCGCGTACGACTACGTCACGAAGCCGTTCAAGCTCGAAGAGATCAAGCTGACGATCGCCAACGCCCTCGAGCGCAAGCGGCTCCAGGACGAGAACAAGGCGCTGAGGACGCAGCTCCGGCGAGAACGAGGCTTCGAGAGCTTCATCGGGAAGAGCCGTCAGATGAGCGAGCTGCTGGAGGTGATCCGCAAGACAGCGGATGGCCTCTCGACCGTGATGGTGACCGGGGAGAGCGGAACCGGAAAGGAGCTGGTCGCGCAGGCCATTCATCAGGAGAGCCCCCGCCGGACCGGCCCGTTCGTCTCGGTCAACTGCGGCGCCATTCCCGAGACTCTCATGGAGTCCGAGCTCTTCGGCCACGTCAAGGGCGCGTTCACCGGCGCGGTCGCCAACACGGTCGGCCTGTTCTCCGCCGCTCACGGCGGCACGCTGTTCCTCGACGAGGTCACCGAAGTGCCCCAGTCGGTGCAGGTGAAGCTCCTGCGCGTGATCCAGGAGCGGGAGATCCGCCGCGTCGGCGACACTCGCGACGTCAAGATCGATGTACGGCTGATCGCCGCCTCGAACCGGGACGTCACCAGGGCGGTCGCCGACGGCATCTTGCGAGAGGATCTCTTCTACCGACTGAACGTCATTCCGATTCAGCTCCCTCCCCTGCGGGAGCGGCGGGAGGATATCCCGCTGCTGGCCGCGCACTTCGTCCGAAAAATCTCCGCGGAGCTCGGCAAATCGGTGAAGAGCGTCAGCCCGGAGGCGCTCTCGATTCTCGAGAACTACCGTTGGCCGGGCAACATCCGGGAGCTCGAGAACGTGATCGAACGGGCGCTCGTCCTCGGCAGCGGAGACGTCCTCGAAGCCGAGGCGCTGCCCCCCGATCTTCATCTATCCCGCGACCTCCAGGAGGTTCCCGTAGAGATCCCGCCGGACGGGCTCGATCTCGAGGCGATGCTGGACCAGATCGAGCAGCGGTACCTCCAGATGGCTCTGGCACGAACCGGCGGAGTGCAGACCCGAGCTGCCGAGCTACTCCGCGTGAGCTTCCGGCAATTCCGATACAAGCTCCAGAAGCGCGGCCAGCGCGCTGCTCCCCAGGGCTGAAGCCCGCCCGGGGGTCAACATGACGCTTTTCGTCAGTTGCGATGCCCAGACCTGTCATGCGAAGGTCGGCGGCTCCGGAAATTCCGGGGCGTAGATACTTGAAAGATAGGCGTTTCTTCCTCGATTGGCGGGTGGCATCGAAGCTGCACTAGGACGGGTTACAAGAATCGAGTAGCGATTCACGCAGTGAAAAAAACAAGGAGGATCCCAATGATTCGGTGGTGGACGAAGAAGCGGCTCACGGTAGCGAACCAGCGAGGCTTCACCCTTATCGAGCTGATGATCGTTGTCGCGATCATCGGCATCCTGGCAGCCATCGCCATCCCGCTCTACGCCAACGTTCAGGCGCGCGCGCGGATTGCCAAGGCCCAGGCCGACGCCCGGGCCCTCGCCTCTGCGGTGTCGATCTATGGCGCCCACATGGGCAGAATTCCGACTGCTCTGACGGATCTCACGGTGGCCGTTTCCAACCCCCAGAACCAGACGGCGGGTCCGTTCATGTCGAAGGTTCCTGACCCGCCGGCCGGTTGGGCCGCGTACGGCTACACGGGCGACACGGCGTCGGGTACCTTCAACATCAACTCGAACGGCGACAACACGACCGTCTCTCTGCCGTAACGGGTCAACGTCGTAATCGCGCACGGGAAGGGATCCTCCCTTCCCGTGCGCGCGTCTGTGTCCGCACGCTGAGTCAAGAGTTCGCACGCTGAGAGGAGCGTCATGCCCGGGATCGAAGGTGTCGAGGTCGCCGTCGGCCCATCCACGCGACGGATCGAAGCCCCGCCGAACGTCGTCCGAGACTGGCTGCGCAGCTGCCTGCTGAGCCCGCGGATCATCCCGGTGGCGCTCGCTCTCGTCACGTTCCTGGTCTTCCTGCCGGCGCTCTGGAGCGGCTTCGTCGAGTGGGACGATCAGGTCAATCTGTACAAGAATCCGGAGTATCGGGGGCTCACGTGGCCGCAGATCCGGTGGATGTTCAGTACGGTGCTGCTGGGCCACTGGATCCCCCTCACCTGGCTCACGTTCGGCCTCGACTACGTCCTCTGGGAAATGAACCCGGCCGGCTATCACCTGACGAGTTTGGTGATCTTCGCCGCGAACGCCCCGGTCTTCTACTTCGTCGCGCTGCGCCTGTTCCGACAGGCGACCGGATTCGCCGCCGGCCCGCTTCGCCTGGCGGCGATCGCGGCCACGCTCTTCTTCGCCATCCACCCGCTCCGCGCCGAGTCCGTCGGCTGGGCCACTGAACGGCGCGACGTGCTCTCCGGGCTCTTCTATCTGCTCACGATCCTGATGTACCTGAAAGCGTGCGACGCGAACGGGAAGCGTCGAGGGTGGCTGCTTGCAGGATCGGTTGGCCTGTACGTCCTCGCCCTCGTCTCAAAAGCGAGCGTCATGGTGCTGCCACTGGCGCTCGTGGTGCTCGACATCTACCCGCTCCGCCGGCTCGGATGGCGCTGGCGGGAGCGGACGGGAGCGCCGACGCGCGCCGTGTGGCTGGAAAAGATCCCGTTTTTCGTCCTTGGGGTCGCCGGCGGTGCCGTCACGTACTACGCGCAGAACTCGAACACGTTCATCACGCCGCTCGAGAAGTACCCGTTGTCCGCGCGGCCCGCCATGGTGTTCTATAGCCTGTGGTTCTACCTCGAGAAGACGCTGATGCCGCAGGGGCTGTCACCGCTCTACGAGCTCCCGGCGCGGGTCAGCCTGCTCGACCGGCAGTTCCTCGTTCCCGCGATGGCGGTGACAGCGATCACCGCCGCCGTGGTCGCGCTGCGCAAGCGGTGGCCGGCAGGGCTCGCGATCTGGGCCTACTATGCGATCGCCCTGGGCCCGGTGATCGGGATCGTACACTCCGGGTACCAGCTGACCAACGACCGCTACAGCTATCTCCCCGGACTCGGCTTCGCGCTCGTCATCGGCGCGGCCGCGGGCGTCGTCGCCCGGGCGGGAGCCGCAGGCACGCTTCGCCCGTTACTCGTCAGGACGCTGGCCGGACTCGGGTTGGTCTGGGCCTGCGGCCTGGCCTACCTGAGCGCTCACCAGGTGCAGATCTGGCGTGATACCGAGAGCCTGTGGAGGTATGCGATCGAGTCCGAACCGACCTGCGCAATCTGTCGCGGCAATCTCGGAGTCTATCTCGCGAGTGAGGGGAATCTCGGTCTGGCGAGGGCTGAGTTCGAGCGTGTGGTCGCGCTCCGGCCCGACGACGTGAAGGTCTACCGGAACATCGGATACACGGACGCGCTGAGCGGAGACTTCCCCCGCGCCATCGAGCATCTGGAGCTCTACCTCACGCGGTACCCCAGTGACGTCGAGGCGCTCAACAACCTGGGGGCTGCCTTGCTGAGCAGCAAGCGCCCCCGCGAAGCACTCGAGCCCTTGCAGCGCGCGATTCAGATCAAGCCCCTGCACGTCCTCGCCTACGTCAACATGGGTTTCGTGTACGCCGACCTCGGGGAGCCGGCCGAGGCCCTGCGATGTTTTCGCCGAGCGATCATCCTGCAATACGACACGCCGCAGGCCTGGGTCGGCCTCGCCCGCGTTCACCGCGAGTCCGGGCAGCCGGGCCCAGCGCGCACGGCGTGGGGAATTCTAGGCCAGTTCGACGGCAAGCTGGCCGGTAGCATCGGACCCGCATTCCTCCAGACCTGGTGAGCGTGGCTCCGCTGCAAGCCCTCGCCGACGCATGGCCGGCCGGGATGCTCGCGGCCGTCGTCCTTTTCGGGCTCGCCATCGGGAGTTTTCTGAACGTCGTGATCGTCCGCGTCCCAGCCGGGCGCAGCCTCTGGCGTCCCCGCTCGGCATGCCCACGTTGCAGTGCACTGCTGTCGTGGTACGACAACATCCCCGTGCTATCGTTCCTCGTCCTCTGCGGGCGCTGCCGCACGTGCGGAGTGCCGATCGCCTGGCGCTACCCGATCGTCGAGGCCGTCACGGCCGTGGCCCTGGTCCTGGCGTACCTCGCCTTCGGACCGACAGCCGAGTTCGTGGTCGCGAGCGTGTTGCTCGCCGCGCTCATCGCGATCACCGCGATCGACCTCCAGCACCTGCTGATTCCCGACGTGATCACGCTGCCGGGGATTCTGGTCGGCCTGGTCGCTAACGTTGCGACAGGGCGCATGTCCTGGATCGACTCCGTACTTGGCATCACCCTCGCGAGCGGCTTGTTCCTGGCGATCATTCTCGTGAGCCGCGGCGGCATGGGTGGTGGGGACCTGAAGCTCGGAGCAATGCTCGGTGCCTTTCTCGGATGGAAGGCGCTGCTGTTCGCGCTCTTCGTCGCTGTCATCCTTGGCGGTGTTCTTGGGATCGCGCTCGTGGCTTCGGGTCTGCGCGGGAGGAAGGACGCTGTCCCGTTTGGCCCGTTCCTTGCCGTAGGTGGGGCGATGGCTTTGTTCTGGGGTGAACGAGTGTTCGGCTGGTGGGTGGGCGGGTTCGGTGGATGAATGCTCGCGGCTTCGCGCTGCCGGAGCTCATGGTGGTCGCTGCGATCGCCGGCGTCCTGGCCGTGCTCGCCGCGCCGACGCTCGTCAGCTATGCGCGGGCGTCGACCCTCCAGGCCGGGGCGCGCGAGCTCGCGACCGTCATCAATCTCGGACGGCAGATCGCGATCACCCAGAACACGGCCGTATGCGTGGAGGTGGCCGGCACGAACGTGCGGCTCAGAACAGGCGGGTGCGGCGGGACGATGTGGACGGGGCCCGGGACGGACGGGGCGGGCGTGATCAGGCTCTCGGAGCCGAGCGCGCTCCGGATCAGCACGACGGCGACCGTCGTATTCACCAACCTCGGGGCCGCCGTCCCGGCCGGGACATATACCGTGACGCATCCGGTGAGCAACGGAACGCGGACCGTGGTCGTCGCCGCCACGGGCCGCGTCAGTGTCCGCTGAGCCGTCCCCTGCGCAACGAGCGGGGCTTCACGTTGGGCGAGGTCCTTGTCGCGATGTTGATCCTGTCCGTCGGGCTCGCCGCTGTCGCCACCGGGTTTCAATACGCGACCAGCGGCGTCGAGACCGGCAAGGGCGAGACGACGGCGGCGTTCCTGGCGGAGCAGCGGCTCGAGCAGCTCAAGGCGCTGGCGCTGACGGACTGGCCGAACGCGGACCTGAGCGCCGGCACGATGACCGAGGGCTACGGCTCCATCGCTCATGCCTCACTCTACCGGCGCGTGACGACGATCACCGACAGCCCGGGCTCGACGTGCACGGCGAACTGCAAGCTGGTGCAGGTAACGGTCTTCTACCGGTCGGTCACGGGACATGGTCAGCTGGATCAGGAGCGCCGGCTGGACGTGATCACGATGCTCGTGTCACGGACCTGAGACGGCCGCGGATGAGACGGCCGCTCCCCCACGCCTCGAGCCGATGCGGCCCGCGCAGCGTCGGCCGGCTCGTCGACAACGAACGTGGCGTGGCGCTCGTGCTGGCGCTGATGGTCTTGCTGATCCTCAGCGGGCTGGTGCTCGCGCTCCTCTCGGCGAGCGGCTTCGAGCCCCAGATCTCGCGAAATCACTATGACACGGTCCGGGCGCGGTACGTCGCCGAGGCCGGCATCGAATACGCATACGACACACTGGCGACGAACACCGGCTCCTGGAACAACTACCTGGCGGGGGCGACATGCGCGCAGGGGGCGATCCTCGGCACCCCGAATTCGAATCTTCCCGGGCTCGGGAGCGCGCACGGAACCTTCACCGTCAGGCTCCGTAACGACTGCAACCCCAACGACGACAGGCTGACCGGCGTGAGCCTCGACAGCGCCAGCGGCCGGTGCGACACCGCCCCCGGATCCGCCACGCACGATGCCAATTGCCAGGTCATCGTCACCTCCACCGGCACGATCGGAACCACGACGCGGACGATCACCGTCGTCGTCTCGAAGGCTGTATTCCCGGCGATCAACGCCGCGCTCTCGTTCCCGGGCATCCAGGCCAACGTGAACTTCGGCGGCTCGAGCTTCGTGATCGACGGGCGTGACACGAGGCTGGCCGATGGTCCTGGCTCGCCAACTGGCCCCGGCCCCGCCGTCTACGGCATCGCCGTCAACGGTAGCCTTCCGACCCTCGCGGCCCAGGTCGAGAATGCGCTGGCGAACGGCCCGCAGAACGACGTCAGGGGGAAGGACGAGGCCCACGGGAGCGCGACGACGCAGGGGGCCAACACGATCAGATCGGACGGCGCCTTGACGTCTCGGGCGGTCTCCGACTTCGTCGAAGGCGTGAGGTCGTTGGCGGATGTCACCATCGACACGGGGCTCGGGAGCACGTACTCGATCAGGAACGTCGGGTCCGCGTGCGCGACCGACCTCAAGAGCTCGACGTGCTGGGGAACGACCGCACACCCGAAGACCGTCTACATCAGGGGCACTCCGCCGATGGGCGACACCCGGTACCCGTCGCTCAGCGTCGCGGGCAACAGTAGTGGCAGCGGCATTCTCATCATCGAGAACGGCACCATGGAGATCGGTGGGAACTTCAGGTGGGACGGGCCCATCATCGTCACTGGCCGCGACGTCGGTATCCGGTATCGGGGCGATGGAACCCAGCTGGTGTACGGAGGCCTCATCGTCAACGAGTCGAACGCCGGCGGGACCACGAACCTCGAGGGGGACCTCCGAGGCAAGGCTCACATCCTGTACAGCAAAGAGGCTCTGGACCTCGTGCAGAACGGCCTCGGGCGCCGGCTCGTGACGACCCATGGCTGGACCGACCGATAGGCGGGTCCGGACGAACCGTCCCTCGTCCTCCTCGTGGGCCCCGGACGACCGCCCTTGGCCCGTCCAGACTCGCCCAGGGTCCAGGATTTCCGGTCAGACACCCCTTTCGAGCCGCGACCCACCCTGCGCCGGGCGAAAGGGCCCCGGGGACATCCGGATTCCCCAGTCTGGGGGCCACCGCCTCAAAGGCCCCTGAATGTAGTACGTGGGAAATTATTGGCCCCCCCAGCGTACCGCGCCCTATACTCTTAACTATTAGGGAGAAAGGCTTTAAATATGGCGTTCTTCCGCAAGACTTCGGAAATCTTCGGGCTCGACATCGGCTCGAGCGGGGTGAAGGCCGTTCACGTGAAGGAGTCGGGAGGGGCCTACACGCTCACCTCGCTAGGGGTCGCACCCCTCCCCCCCGACGTGATCGCCGATGGCAGCATCAAGGATCCCCGGACCGTGGTCGAGGCGATCCGGAGCGCCGTGTCACGGGCGGGACTCAAGGGCAGCAGCTGCGCGATCGCCGTCTGTGGCCGAGAACTGATCATCAAGAAGGTTCAGATTCCGGAAGTGCCGGCCCGGGAAGTCGGCGACGTCGTCCAGCTCGAAGCCGAGCACCACGTCCCCTTTGCGATCGACGAGGTCTTCCTCGACTACCAGAGCATCGGACTGCACAACGGCGTGCTGGACCTGATCCTGGTCGCAGTGAAAAAGTCCAAGGTGCTCGAGTACGCGGCGGTGGTCGAGGACGCTGGGCTCTCCCCCACCATCGTGGACGTCGACAGCTTCGCGCTCGGCAACCAGTTCGAGCTCAACAATCCGGAGGATCGCGGGGAGACGGTCGCGCTCATCGACATCGGCGCCTCGATCATGAAGACCAATGTCGTGCGTGGCGGCTCGACGATCTTCGCCCGCGACATCCCGTTCGGTGGCAACAACTACACGCAGGCGATCGCCCAGCAGCTCAAGATCCCCTTCGAGCAGGCGGAGGCCGCCAAGCTCGGCCGGGACGTGGGCGTCCGGTGGGAGACCGTGGTTCCGGCCCTGGAAGCGGTGTCGCGCGAGTTGTCGCTCGAGGTCCAGCGAACGTTCGACTACTTCGCGTCGACGGCCGAGTCCGAGCGCATCGGGAAGATCGTCCTCGCTGGCGGCTGCGCCCAGCTCCCGGGGCTCAGCGACTATCTGTCGTCCAACTGGGGCATCCCGGTCGAGTTGACAAAGCCGTTCCAGCGCATCGAGGTCGACCCGGCGTACTTGGACGAGGTCCACGCCGCCGGACCGGCCCTGGCTGTGGCCGTCGGTCTGGCGCTGCGACGGCCGGGAGACAAACAGAAATGATCAGGATCAACCTCGCGCCCGAACGGGCTCGCCGGCGGGGCGCCGGGTTCAAGCTCAGCCTGCCGGCGTTCAACCTCGGCTGGCTGTTCGGCGTCGTCTACCTCGCCCTACTGCTCGGGCTCGGAGGGTACTGGTGGGTGCTGATCAGCACTCAGGCGACGCTCACGGAAGACATCGACCGCGCGCAGAAAGACCTGGCCCTCCTGAAGGCGCAGATCGGCCAGGAGAGCAAGATCAGGGACCTGGCCAACGAGCTGCGTAAGCGGGTCGATGTCATCGAGGCGATCACCAAGGCCCAGGGCCGGCCGATCATTCTCGCCGAGGCGTTCGCGGGAGTCATCCCGAGTGATCTCTGGATCACCGGGTTCGAGGAGCGCGGCGGCCAGATCAAGGTCAGCGGGTCGGCGTTCTCCCCCACCGCGGTCGCGGACTTCATGGCGAACCTGCGCGCGTCCGGCAAATTCAAGGATGTCGACCTCGTGGTGTCCCGCCGGGATCTGGCCCGGCCATTGCCTCTGGTGACGTTCGAAGTCACCTGCCGCTTCGAGGGCTGACATGCGGCTCCCACCGATCTTCGATCCAATCGTCAACGCGCCGAGGTCGCAGAAGATCGTCGCCGGCGTCACGGGGGCGATCGTGATCGCCGCCGCGGCGTACTTCCTGTTGCTGGCGCCGGCCCAGGCGCAGGTCTCGCAGCTCCGTGCGGAACTGACCTCGCTGCAGACCGAGATCACTCGCAGCCGGGCGATCGTCGCCGATCTGCTGAAGTTCCGACGCGAGGCAGCGGAGCTCGAGGCGCGTCTCAACGCCCTGAAGGATCGGCTGCCCGGCGAGAAGGAGATCCCCACGCTCTACCGCACGCTTTCGGACGCCGCGACCGCGTCGGGGCTCGCCGTCTCGCTCTTCCAGCCGCGGCCTCCGGTGGTCCGCGACTACTACAGCGAGATCCCGATCTCGCTGAACGCGGAGGCCGGCTATCACCAGATCGGCGAGTTCTTCGAGCGGGTCGCGAAGATGGCGCGTGTCGTGAACATCACGGAGATCAAGTTGAGCAGCGCGAACCGGCCGCGAAGCCCGGTCCGCGCGGAGCTGGTGCTCGCCACGTATATGTACCGTCCCATCGGCGCGCCGGTGCCGCCGAAGCCGCCGGGGACAAGGTGAGGATCAGAGCCATGCGTGCCCATCGGGCGGTGCTCGCGTCGATCGGCCTGGCCATCATGGTGGGCGCGTGCGGCAGCTCCCCGCCGGCGCCACCACCGAAGCCGGTGGCCACGCCCACGCAGGCGCCAGCGTCCGCCGCGCCGGCCGGTAGCGAGGTGGCCGTGGCCGCCGACGCCGCGGTCCCGAAATACGAGCCGAAAGGGCGCCGCGATCCCTTCGAGACCCTCGAGGTACGCGAGGGTTCGGGCGGGCTGACCGTGGCGGCGACCAGGCTGACCGGCATCGTTCGTAGCAATCGCTCGGCGCTCGCGCTGGTCGAAGCACCGGACGGTATCGGCTACATCCTCAAACCCGGGGACACGCTCGGGGATGGCCGCCTGCTGGAGATCGGCTCCGACAGCGTGGTGTTCGTGGTGACGGCGAAGGCCGGCGCACCCACAAACCGCGTGGTCCTCAAACTGGCGGCGAACTAAATGAACGCAGAAAGACGGATCCCCATGATGGTGCTGGTCGTGGTGAGCCTTGCGCTGATGCTGCTCGTCCCGACGGAGAGCGGAGCCCAGACCGAGCCCGCGCGACTGAGCGACGTGACGGTGACGCCGCAGGCGGACTCCGTCACCGTGTTCGTGAAGACGTCGCGCGAAGCGTCGTACAAGGCCGACCTCGTGGACTCGCCCAGTCGCCTCGTCATCGACCTCGAGGACACGGTCTACGCGTGGCGCAAGACGCCGCTGAACGTCGGGAAGGACCCGATCAAGCAGGTCCGCGGCGGCCAGTACCGCCAAGGCGTCGCCCGCGTCGTCCTGGAGCTGAGCCGCGCCGTTGGCTACGCGATCCGCGAGGAGCCCAACGGTCTGGCGATCGTCATCCCTACGGCCGCCCCGGCGGCGGGGGCGGTGGCGAACGCGAGCACGACTCGGCCCACGACCGGCGCGGCGCCGCGGCCCCTGGCCGCCGCGGCGCCCGCGCCGGTCCAGATCGCCCAGGCGCCAGCGACGCCACCGGCCGCCGCGCCGGCCCCGACGAACGGGCAGCGACTCATCTCGTTCGACTTCAAGGATGCGGACGTGGTGAACCTGCTCCGCATTCTGGCCGCCGAGAGCAACAAGAACGTCGTCATCGGCGATGACGTGAAGGGAAAGATGTCGATCTCGTTGCGGAACGTGCCCTGGGATCTCGCCCTCGACACCATCCTCGACACCCGTGGCCTCCGAAGGATCGAGAAGGACAACGTGCTCCGGATCGTCTCCAACGAGCAGCTGATCAAAGACCGCGAGACGTCGGCCCGCGCCGAGGAAGCGCGGCTCAAGGCCGAGAGCGACGTCCGCGCCAAGGCTGCCGAGGCGCAGCTCAAGGAGCAGGAGGCGATCGACAAGAAGCGCGCCGCGGAGGCAGCGTTCATCGAGCTGCAGGCCCGCGGGCCGCTCCGCGAGGAGACGATCCGCCTCTCCTACGCCGACCCGGAGGAGATCGCGAAGACGCTGCAAGGGATCCTGGGAATCCCGGCGTCGGGCATGCCGGCTCAGGTGATTCCGACCGAAGGGTTCCCCCCGATCCCCGGGCCGCCCTTCTCGGCGCTCTACGGGACCGCGCCCCAGCTGCCCCCGGTGGGTCCGGCGTCGCCGACCGCCGAAGTGCTGGCGAAGGGAATCACGATCCGCGCCCACAAGCCCACGAACTCGATCTTCATCCGGCACTACGAGGCTGACCTGGAGCGGATCAAGAAGCTGATCCGCGAGAAGCTCGACGTCCCGCTGCCTCAGGTCAAAATCGAGGCGCGGATGGAGATCCTCGACCGCGACGATCTCTTCGCCATCGGCGTCCAGTGGGGCGGCGGCGGCGTGCTCCAGGCCGACGGACGTTCGATCGTGGTCGGGCGCGGGTTCACCAGCGGGGTCGCCAACCAGGTGCAAGGCTCGGTCCCCGTTTCCGGCGTATTCGGCCCACCGAACCTCTCCGGGCTGCTCGGGGGACTGCTGCCGATCAGTGGGATAACGGGACTGCCGCTCGGCGGCAACGTCGTCAACCTGCCCGTCACCTCGGCGCTCGGCGGCGGCCCCGCCACCTCGAGCGGCGGCGCCGGCGGTATCTCGTTCGGCATCACCGGGAGCCGGTACAACGTGAACCTCGCCCTCGAGGCCCTGCGGGTGCAGAGCAAGACGCGCACGCTGGCCCGCCCGGAGATCGTGACGGTCGAGAACGCGACCGCGTCGATCTCCCTCGGCGAAGAAATCCCGTACGCGACCGTCAGCGCCGCGGGCACGCAGTACCAGTTCAAGGAAGCTCTGCTCAGGCTCGACGTCGTGCCGACCGTCATCCGGGAGGGCGAGGTCACCAAGATCAAGATGAAGGTGACGATCGAGAACAACTCGCGCGGGCAAAACGTCATCCTCGGCACGACCCTGGGGAGCCCGCCGGCCATCAACAAGCGCCGGGCTCAGACCGAGGTGCTGATCAAGGAAGGTGAACGGCTCGTCATCGGCGGCGTGACGACCAACCTGGACGTCGACGAGACGCGGAAGGTCCCGCTCTTCGGCGACATCCCGGTGCTCGGATGGCTCTTCAAGACCACCGCGTCGCAGGTCACGGGCCGGGAGCTGGTCGTGTTCATCACACCCTCCGTCCTGAAAGCGGACCTGGCCCAGGCGTCACCAGCGACCCAGAAGAAGTAGCGATGAGCGGGCCGTTCCGCTTCCTCACCGCGGGCGAGTCCCACGGCGGGGCCCTGGTCAGCATCATCGACGGCGTCCCCGCCGGTCTGCCGCTGACGGAGAGCCACATCGACGAGGACCCGCGCGCCGTCGAGGAGATCCGCCGCAACGACGACACCTACCTCGCCAGCCTGAAAACCTGGTAGCCTGGCTGCGTCGGTAATTCGCCGTCAGGGGCGATCCGCCGAAGAATTCACATGAACATCGACGTCAATCTCGGCAGCCGGTCGTATCGCATCGTCGTCGCCGCCGGCGCGCTCGCGACCGCCGGCCCACGCCTGCGCGAGCTATCGGTCGGGACCCGCGCCGCGCTGGTCAGCGACGCCCCGGTCACCCGCCTCTACGGCAAGACCGTGATGGCGAGCCTCGAGTCGGCTGGCTTCACGGTCGCCACGATCGAGGTGCCCGAAGGCGAGGTGGCGAAGACCATCACGACCGCTCAGCATTGCTGGAACGAGCTGCTGGCGGCCGGTCTGGATCGGACCTCGACCGTGCTCGCGCTGGGCGGCGGCGCCGTGGGCGACGTGGCCGGCTTCGCCGCCGCCACCTACATGCGCGGGATCAACTTTGTCCAGCTCCCGACGACCGTGCTGGCCCAGGTCGACGCTTCGATCGGCGGCAAGACGGCGATCGATCACCCGCTGGGGAAGAACATGATCGGCGCGTTCCACCAGCCGCGGCTCGTCGTCGTCGATCCGGCGGTGGCGCGGACGCTGCCCGAGCGCGAGTTTCGCTCCGGGCTCGCCGAGGTCGCCAAGCACGGCATCGTGCTGGAGGCCGAGTACTTCGCGGAGCTCGAGCGCGACGTGAAGCGGCTCCTGACCCGCGAGCTCGGCGTGCTGGAACGGATCATCGGCGGGTCGTGCCGCCTCAAGGCCTCGGTCGTCGAGCGCGACGAGCGGGAGTCCGAGCTGCGTCACGTGCTCAACTATGGCCACACGATCGGCCACGCGCTCGAGGCCGCCACCGGGTACGCGCGCTTCGCCCACGGTGAAGCGGTCTCGCTGGGCATCGTCGCCGAGGCGCGGCTCGCGCGGCGGCTCGGCATCGCCGACGACGAGACGGTCGCGAGGCAGGAACGACTGCTGGAGGCGCTCGGGCTGCCCATCCGGGCCGGCGCGCTCGACGTCGAGCCCGTCGTGGGGGCGATCGCACGCGACAAGAAGGCGAAGGACGGGCGCGTGCCCTTCGTGCTGGCGCCCAGGATCGGCGCGTTCCGTCTGGTGTACGACGTCCCGGTCGCTGACGTTCGTGCGGTCATCGCGTCCCTCGAATCGTGACACCCGAGGCGGGGTTGACAACGGAAACGAGCGCTCCGTATAACGGATTTGCGATGCCCGTGAATGATCAGGCGATCGTCGGCGCCATCCGCCGGCAGGAGGAGCGGCTGGCGCGGGATCCCTCTTCCCTCGCCTTCGCGCAGCTCGCGGATCTCTACCGCAAGGCCGGGCGGCCCCACGCCGCCGTGGCGCTCTGCCGCGACGGGCTCGCGCGCTATCCGCACTACACCACGGCCCGACTCATCCTCGCCAAGGCGCTGGCGGCCGACGAGCAGCTCGCCGCGGCCCTGGTCGAGCTCAACGCCATCCTCGCGGTGAGTCCCCGGGACGTCCAGTGCCACCAGCTGGCGGCGGAAATCCATCGACGCCTCGGCCGCATCGACGAGGCGGTGAACCACCTGGAAGCGGCGGCCGACCTCGATCCCGAGGATCGCGAATCGCGCGCGCTGCTGTCGCTGCTGCGCGCGGCGGCGCCTCCCTCCGGCGAGGCCGCGGGCCTCGCCCGGCTGCTGCTCGACGACACGTTCGCGACCGTCGCCTTCGGCTCGCTCTGCCTCGAGCAGGGCTGCGTCGAGGAAGCCGCGCAGGTGTTCAGCCGCATCGTGCGCAAGGATCCGGATCACCAGGAGGCGCGCGATCGGCTCGAGAGTGCGCTCCGCGCCCGTCAGCGACGGAAGGGTTAGACGCGATGCAGGTGTCAACGGCCGAGTTCAAGAAGGGGCTCCGGATCGTCTTCGACGGCCATCCCTACACGATCGTCGACTTCCAGCACGTCAAGCCCGGCAAGGGCGGGGCGTTCGTCCGCACGAAGCTCAAGCACATGAAGCTCGGCAAGGTCATCGACAACACCTTCCGCTCCGGCGAAAAGGTGGAGCTCGTCGATTTCGAAGAGAAGCACATGCAGTTCCTCTACCGCGACGACCGCTATCACTTCATGGACCTGGAAACGTACGAGCAGGTCTCCCTGTCCGCCGACGAGATCGGCGACGCGCGGGAGTACCTACAGGAGAACGCCGCCGTCGACGTCCTCTACGTCGAGGGCGCGCCGGTGGCGGTCGAGCTGCCGAATTTCGTCGAGCTCGCGATCGCCCAGACCGACCCGGGCGTGCGCGGCGATACGGCACAGGGCGGGACGAAGCCGGCGACCCTCGAGACGGGCGCCGTCGTTCAGGTTCCGCTCTTCTTGAACGAGGGCGACGTCGTCAAGGTGGACACCCGGACCGGCGAGTATCTCGGCCGCGTCGCGACGGCGGGGCGCTGATGCCGATCCGACGCCGGCAGCGCGCTCAGAGCGACGGCGCGGTCGTCGAGCTCGCGCGGCGGCTCGGCGCGCTCTTGTCCGAGCTCGGGCTCTCCGAGATCGAGGCGGCGGTCGGCGAGATCCGCGTGCGCCTGCAGCGCGGCGGTGGCTCGGCGCCGGCCCCCGCACCGGCCCCGGCCTTCGCATCGGGCGAGCGACCGGCGGCGCCGATCCCGGCCGAGGCGGAGTCCACCTCGATGGTGACCATCGAGGCGCCGATGGTCGGGACCTTCTACCGGGCGTCATCGCCGACCGCGGAGCCGTACGTGGGCGAGGGCGACCTCGTGAAGGAGGGACAGATCCTCTGCATCATCGAGGCGATGAAGCTCATGAACGAGATCGAGTCGAAGGTGGGTGGCCGGATCGTCAAGATCTTCGTCGAGAACGCGCACCCGGTCGAGTTCGGTCAATCCCTGTTCCTGATCGATCCCGCCCGCTGAGCACGGGCGTGGCACCCTCCCGCAACGTCCGACTCCTGGCCCTTGCCGCGACGATCCTCGGGGTCACGACTCTGCTCCTTGGCTGGCGGGAAGGGCGGCGTCACGAGCCCGTCGACGTCGAGCGAACCGTGGTGTTTGCCTCCGCCCGCGCCCGGGATTCGCGCGCGCTGGCCGAGGAAGCCGTCCGTCTGTACGCCGCCGGGCAGTTCCCACGAGCGTGCGAGAAGTTCGGCCGCGCCGCGGCCGACGACCCGGGGAGCGCGGCTCGGCGCCAGGACGTCGTCCGCTGCTTCGAGGGCTGGGGATGGCAGGCGCTCCGCGAGGGGCGACCGGACGAAGCCGGGTTGTTGTTTCGCCAGGGGCTGACCGAGACGCCGGACGACCCTGCGCTCCTGAAGGGGCTGGGGCTCGCCGCCGTGCACGCCGGGCGGCCGGACGACGCGTTCGCGCCGCTCGAGCAAGCCGCGCGCGCGGAGTACGACCCGGACGTCCGGCTCCTGCTCGCCCATCTGCACGATCGCCGCGACGACCCTGCGCCGGCGATCGTGAATCTCCGGGCAGTGCTCGAGCGCGAGCCCACGCACGCGGCCGCGCGGCGCCTTCTGGAGAAGGTCGAGCGCGAGCAGCGGGCGGAGGCCGGCTTCCAGCGCGACGTCACGCCGCGCTTCGTCGTGAAGTACCGCGACGCCCGCGACCCGGACGCCCGCCGCGCGCTCATCGCTCACCTCGAGGTGGCCGCGGAGCGCGTCGGGCGGATGCTCGCCTACGCGCCACAGGAGCGAACGACGGTCGTGCTGTACGAGCACCGCGAGTTTCGGGACGTGACGCGCACCCACTCGTGGGCCTCCGGGCTCTTCGACGGAAAGATTCGACTCCCGGTCGGCCCGGTCTTGCCGCCGGCCCGCGAGGTCGAGCGGTTGGTCGCGCACGAGTACGCGCATGCCGCGATTCACGACCTCTCGCGCGGCCGGGCGCCGCGCTGGCTTCACGAGGGGCTCGCGCAGGTCCTAGAGGGCGCGACCTCGGACCCGACGCTCCAGGTCCCCGGCGGCCTGACGCTGGCGGGCGTGGAAGCGCTGGCCGGCGACCCCGATCCGCTGCGGGCTCGCACCGGCTACGACGTCGCACTCTGGATCGTGCGCGACCTTCTCGATCGGGGTGGGATCGAGTCGCTGCGGGAGCTCCTCGGGCGACTGGGCGCCGGCGAGACCATCGCCGAGGCGATGCCTCGCATCTACGGCCTCCGCCTGACCGAGCTCGAATCCCAATGGCGCCGAGTCCTCGGCAGCTGATGGCGGCGATTCTCGGGCGGGAGCGGGGCCTGCCGCCTGAGCGGAATGGCTCACGGGATACATGGCTCCCGCGTGACCTATGTTCCATAAAATTCTCATCGCGAATCGCGGCGAGATCGCGCTGCGTATCATCCGCACGTGCCGCGAGCTCGGCATCCGCTCGGTGCTCGCCCACTCGAAGGCCGACGCGCACTCGTTGCCGATGAGGCTCGCCGACGAGACGATCTGCGTTGGGCCCGACGCGCCGCGGCTCTCCTATCTCAACATCCCGGGCATCATCTCCGCCGCCGCGGTCACCGACAGCGAGGCGATCCATCCGGGCTACGGATTCCTCGCCGAGAACCACGCGTTTGCCGAGGTATGCCGGGCGTGCTCGATCACGTTCATCGGGCCGTCGCCCGAGGCGATCCGACTGATGGGCGACAAGGCGCAGGCGCGCCAGATCGCCATGCAGGCGGGCGTGCCCGTGGTTCCCGGGAGCGAGGTCGCGCTGAAGGACTCCGCCGAGGCGCTCGAGGTGGCGGAACGGATCGGCTACCCGGTCATCTTCAAGGCCGCGGCCGGCGGCGGCGGGCGCGGGATGCGCATCGTCAAGGAGCGGGCCGAAGCCATGCCGGCCTTCGACGCCTGCCAGTCCGAAGCCGGCGCCGCGTTCGGCTCGTCGGAGGTCTACTGCGAGAAGTTCATCCAGAACGCGCGCCACGTCGAGGTGCAGGTGCTCGGTGACCGGAACGGCCTCCGGGTCCACCTGGGCGAGCGCGACTGCTCGGTCCAGCGGCGCCACCAGAAGCTCCTCGAGGAATCGCCGGCACCGCTGCTGCCCGCCGGGACGCGCGAGGGCCTGCGCCGGGCCGCGCTCACCGTCGCCGCGGCCGTCAACTACGTCAACGCCGGCACGGTCGAGTTCCTCGTCGACGCCGAGGGGCACTTCTACTTCATCGAGATGAACGCGCGGATCCAGGTCGAGCACCCGGTGACCGAGGTCATCACCGGGCTGGACCTCGTGCGCGAGCAGATCCGGATCGCCGGCGGCGAAGCCCTCGGCTATCAGCAGGACGCGGTGCGGTTCGACGGGCACGCGATGGAGTGCCGGATCAACGCGGAGGATCCCGAGACCTTCGCCCCGAGCGCGGGCCGCGTGACCGCGTGGGTGCCCCCGGGCGGCTTCAACGTGCGGGTGGACAGCCATCTGATGGCGCCCTACGCGGTGCCGCCCTTCTATGACTCGCTGCTGGCCAAGATCATCGTGCGCGGCGCAGACCGCGCCGAAGCGATCGATCGGATGCGGCGAGCCCTCCGCGAGACCGTGCTCGAGGGCGTCAAGACCTCCATCCCGTTCCACCTGAAGCTCCTGGACGACGCGGCGTTTCTCGAGGGGCGCGTCAGCGACATCGAGATGGTGCGGCGCCGGAGCTGATGGACCCCCGACGGCGCCCGATCCGGCGGCCGCGACCCGCGAGTTCCTCGCGGCGATCCGCGCGGCGCGTGACTTGACGGGGCGCGGGCCGCTATAATGCCGACGCGCCGACCGCACTCATCACCCGACCAACTCTAAGGAGGGCACCGATGATCCGTCACAGGATCCGCCTCGTTCTCGCGCTCCTCGCGGTTCTGGCCGTGGCGTTGGTTCCGGCGTCCGAGCTGCAGGCGCAGGCCAGCAAGGGCACCATCAAGATCGCCACCCAGAGCCCCCTCAGCGGCGGTCAGGCGGCCCTCGGCGAGGGCATCAAGCTCGGCGCACAGCTCGCCGTCGAAAAGCTCAAGGGAACCCTCGAGAAGCAAGGATTCAAGGTCGACTTTGTTCCCTTCGACGATCAGGCCAAGCCCGACGTCGGCGTGGCGAACTCGAAGAACATCATCGCCGACAAGGACATCCTCGCCGTCATCGGTCACCTCAACTCGGGGGTGGCGATTCCCTCCTCGGAGGTCTACAAGGAAGTCTCGCTCGTGATGATCTCGCCGGCGAACACGAACCCGGTCGTCACCGACCGCGGCTACCCGAACGTCAACCGTGTCTGCGGACGCGACGACGTCCAGGGCGTCGTCGGCTCGGAATTCGCGCACGCCACCATGAAGGCGAAGTCGGTGTACGTGATCCACGACAAGACGCCGTACGGTCAGGGCGTGGCCGAGTTCTTCAAAGCCGACGCCGAGAAGAAGGGGCTCAAGGTCCTCGGCTTCGAGGGCACCGAGGAGAAGTCGAACTTCGATCCCATCATCACCCCGATGAAGGCGAAGAATCCCGACGTCATCTATTTCGGCGGCATCTATGACCAGGGGGCGCCGTTCTTCAAGCAGGCGCGCGAGAAGGGCGTGAAGGGGAAATTCCTCGGCCCCGACGGGATGGATTCGTCCGACCTGACGAAGATCGCCGGCAAGGCCGTGGTCGGGATGCACTACACCTCGGCCGCGGGGCCGGCCTCGGCGCTGCCCAGGGCCAAGGCGTTCTCCGAGGAGTTCAAGAAGAAGTTCGGCAAGAACCCCGAGCCGTACGCGGCGGAGGCGTACGACGCCGCCACCATCGCGATCAAGGCCATCGAGGCCGCCACGAAGGGCGGCAAGGTGCCGAGCCGCGAGGACGTGGCGACGGCGGTCCGGAAGGCCAAGCTCCCCACCGGCATCACCGGCGACATCGAGTTCGACGCGAAGGGTGACCGGAAGAAGGCGCTCTACTTCGTGCTCCAGGTCGCCAACGAAGACCCCGGGAAGTGGGGCGACAACAAGATCGTCAAGCAGCTGACCATCGCCGCCCCCGCCGCACCCAAGAAGTAGGCACGGTCCGAGGGGACGAGGTCGGGGGGGGGACGGGGGCCGGAGCGGGGGGTGGTGCCCCACCCGGGACCTGAAAGAGACGACAGGTCCCGGATGGGGCACCACCCCCCGCTCCGCCCCCGTCCCCCCGGGCCTCGTCCGCTCAGGCCGTCTGGCGCATAGCGCATGGACGTCGAACTTCTGATCGGCATCTTCCCGCAAGTTCTGCTCGACGGCATCATCCTCGGCTTCATGTACGCCCTGATCGCGCTGGGCTACACGATGGTGTACGGCGTCCTCGAGTTCATCAACTTCGCCCACTCCGAGATCTTCATCGTGGGCGCCTTCGTCGGCGTCGAGGTCATGCTCGGGCTCAAGAGCGTCGGGCTCCTCGAGGGTCTCCCCTGGCCGGTCGTCCTCATCCTGGTTCTGCTCGCCGGCATGGCCGGCAGCGGGCTGCTCGCCATCACGGTCGAACGGGTCGCCTACCGTCCGCTGCGCAACGCCCCACGGCTGATTCCCCTCATCTCCGCGATCGGCATCTCGTTCTTCCTCCAGGACATGATCCGGCTCTTCGAGTCACTCTGGCGGAACGCGTTCAATCTCGTCTACCCCACCATCGACGTCCTGAACCTCCGCTTCGAGCTGACCGAGACCCTCGACGTGTCGGTCAAGTCGCTCGTCGTCATCGTCGGCGCGCTCCTGATGCTGTGGGCCCTCCATCTGATCGTCAACCGGACGAAGGTCGGTACGGCGATCCGCGCCGTGGCCGAGGACCAGGCGGCGGCGAGCCTCATGGGCATCGACGTCAACCGGATCATCTCGCTCACGTTCCTGATCGGCGGCGCGATGGGCGGCGCCGCCGGCGTCCTCTTCGGCGTCCAGTACGGGCTGATCAACCCGTACAGCGGCTTCATCCCCGGGCTGAAGGCGTTCACCGCGGCCGTGCTGGGGGGCATCGGGAACATTCCAGGCGCGATGGTCGGCGGGCTCGTCCTGGGGCTCCTGGAGGCGTTCGCCGCGTCCTACCTCTCGCTGCTGACGGGCGGCGCGTTCGGCGCCGAGTACAAGGACATCCTCGCCTTCTCGCTGCTGATCCTGATCCTGATCTTCCGGCCCAAGGGTCTTCTCGGTGAAGTCGTGCGAGAGCGCGCATGATCCAGGCGCTGGTCAGCGTCGGGCTGGTGGCGGGCTCGGCGCTCGCCGTCGCCACGTTTCCGCGATCGGTCCTCGTGTTCCTCCTCTTCCAGGGCTCGCTCCTGTTCGTCTATCGCGCGCGGATCCCCGAGCGGCTCCGGTGGGCCCTGCTGGCGGCAGCCCTCCTCGTCCTGATGCCCGTCATCGGGTACTTCAACAGCTACTACCTCGAAGTCGCGACCCAGGTCGGGATCTTCGTCGCGCTGGCGCTCGGCCTCAACATCGTGGTCGGCCTGGCCGGGCTCCTGGACCTTGGCTACGTGGCCTTCTTCGCCGTCGGCGCGTACTCCTGGGCCATCGTCGGCTCGCCGCACGCGAACATCATTTTCGGGGGAGGCTTCCCGCTGGCTGGTTGGTGGTTCTACGTGTTCCTCCTCGTGGGACTCGCGGTGGCGGCCACCACCGGGATCCTGCTCGGCCTGCCCGTGCTGCGCCTTCACGGCGACTACCTGGCCATCGTCACGCTGGGCTTCGGGGAGGTCATCCGCGTCCTCGCGAACAACCTCGACAAGCCGATCAACTTCACGAACGGCCCCAAGGGCATCACGCCCATCTCCCGACCCCCGACGCCGTTCGGGCTGCCGTACGGCGAGTACTTCTACTTCCTCGCCCTGCTCATCGTGGTCGCGGTCGTCGTCGTCAACCGCCGGCTCGAGGACTCGCACATCGGCCGCGCGTGGGAGGCGATCCGCGAGGACGAGTTGGCGGCGCGGGCCATGGGCGTGCCGCTGGTGCGGATGAAGCTCATGGCCTTCGCCTGCGGCGCGTCCTTCGCCGGCGTCATGGGCGTGCTGTTCTCGGCCAAGCAGATCTTCATCAACCCGGAGTCGTTCACATTCCTGGAGTCGATCGGCGTGCTCGCCATGGTCATCCTGGGGGGCATGGGCTCGATCCCCGGCGCCATCGTCGGCGCCACCGTCGTGACCGTGCTCAACCTACAAGTGCTGAAGGGGTTCTCGCTCTGGCTCAATGAATTGAAGAACGCCGGCGTCACGGTGCTCGGCTACAGCCTCGCCGATCTCCCGACCCAGTTCGAGCCGGCGAAGTACGAGCGCATGGTCTTCGGCATCATTCTCGTCCTGATGATGATCTTTCGCCCGCAAGGCATCTTCCCAGCGCGGCGGCGCCAGCGCGAGCTGGGAGGCTAGATGCCGCTCTTCGAGGCGCAGAGCGTCACGAAGAGATTCGGGGGTCTCACCGCGCTGCACGAGGTGGACTTCGCCCTCGAGCGCGGCATCGCGTCCATCATCGGGCCGAACGGCGCCGGAAAGACCACGCTCTTCAACATCTTCACCGGGCTCTACACCGCGGACG